>Ga0206912_1035_pt1 | contig 42968 bp, 48 predicted proteins | sample Alteio_BWOrgHeat_75_FD_152933 | JGI IMG/M metagenome (GOLD analysis project Ga0206912, IMG submission 152933) | Enriched cells from forest soil in Barre Woods Harvard Forest LTER site, Petersham, Massachusetts, United States -... | ecosystem: Environmental > Terrestrial > Soil > Temperate forest >... | reverse complement strand
GGATTCAAATTGAACTAGAACAATCCTGTAGGTTCATTTTTATAAAAATCAATCGTACTGTTAGCACGCTTTAATTTTTAATTCTTTAAAAGTTAAATATTTACAATTCTGATTGTTTAAGCGATCCAACAGTTTAACTTCAGTTTCCGGTCGTTCTTTCAGGTAAATATCCTTAGCAGTGAAAGCCAATCTGTATGTTCAGGATAAATGACTTCTCCAAAATTTTATTGTTTGTCCTGAGTTTTTCATTTTTTGCTAACATGGCAAATGCTCAGTTCACCTTAGGCGTTAAAGCCGGCGTGAGTTATTCATATACATTGTTTGATGGTTTTGCAAGCCCATATGCCGCTGGATTTCTGGCAGGTATTACCAGCAATATTGAACTTGGAAAAAGGTTTTTTATATCACCACAGTTATACTATTCTCAAAAAGGATATTCAATTGATCTTACCGGAATCTACAGAATTAATTATTTAAACCTGCCTGTTTTATGCGGTTACAGAATTACCAGCCATCTGCAGGTCCTGTTAGGTTTCAACCTGGGAATAAAGTTGAATTACAAAATTGTAACGGAAGACACTGCTTTTATTAATACCAATACTTTGCACAGAATTGATCCCGGAATGAGTGCAGGACTACGATATCAACTGGATAGATGGGGCCTTGATGTTAGTTTTGTAAGAAGTTTAATTGGAATTGAAAAATCTGAGCAGACTTCTTATTCTTCTAACATTGAAGGCACTGTATTCTCTCAGAACGGAACACTTCCCGAAAGTGAAAAATCAAAAAATATAGCTTTTGAAGTCAGTATTTATTATTTGTTTGGAGGGAAGTAGAATTTTGATTGGCGTTTTAAAGGAAAATGATTTGAAAAATGATTTATTGAGATTGAAAATTACCTGCCGTGAAAAAACTGCTGCTGCTCTTATTTTATCTAAATCTTGTAGGTTGTAAAGATTTGTTGCAACCGGATATTAATCAGCTCCCACCGATTTCACAGGATGGAGCAAATACATTTGGCGCAATCGTTAATGGCAAAGTCTGGGTTCCTGCGGAATTATCAGGCGAAATACTTTATTTCGCAACGATTGTTCCTTTCATCATAGGATGAATAGTACAATGATAGGTATAAGTACCCGCTGCAGAAAATAGCCTTGAGTATTTGGTACCCGGTGCAATATTACCACTATCAAAACTATTATCATCGGCTGTTACCGTGTGGGTCGTGTTATCATTATTAGTCCAGGTAATCGTAGTACCCGCAGTTACAGAAAGTGAAGCCGGGGAAAAGGACATATTCACAATGCTCACCATATTAGTGGCAGGCACATTATTCATGGGAGAAGTATATCCACTGTTTTTACCGCAGGAAATAATTGCAAAAGCCGAGATCAACAGCACCAATATATTTAAATACAACAATTTATTTTTCATACATCAATTTTCTATATAGTACGCAAATTAGAAGCCTTGGTTGCACTGTAAATTTTTATTTGGTCCTGAGAGCCGTATTCTCTTTAAATGCTGTAAGAATTAACAATTAAGATGATGTTTTATCATCACCTTAACTTTAGCAATTCGTTTTGAACAAAAGAGGAATAGCGTTCGAGGGCAAGGATGAGCGCTATGAATCCAATGAATTCAGTGAAGTAATTTTCTGGTTGATAGAAAAGCGGCACCTGTAATTAATGCAGCGATCAGGGTCATAGATGCTGCAAAAGGAAAAAAATAGATAAATTCAAGTATGGACTGTGCAAACAGTGAAATAAAAAGAGCGAAAGACAGTTTTCTGCTGATCACGGGATAACTGTCTGCTGCCGACCCGCAGATCCATAATAAATAAGCGGCCAGCAGAAGCGAAATCTCTGCGATATATCCAAATCCGTTAAAGGAATCCCCAAAACTGTGTACGGCACCCATGAAAGCGAACCGGTGATCAGTCATCGCATGTACAACCATTTTTTGTTCGTCAGTCCTGGCGTCGGTCCAGCCGGCCATACCAAACAGATGTCCAACGGCATGCAATACGATGAATGCCGAAGCGATTCTCAGTAAAATTTTAGGTTTCATATTATTTATAATATTTGTTTAAGCAACGGTAATTTTCGGATTTGAGAGCAAATGACAAAACTTGCAATGACCGATAGTAACGTAAGCAGAATAAACTTTACAACAGGATGCAGATCCCATCCTCCCAATAATATTGCAATTCCTATCAGAATGGGCGGATGAAAAACATATACTACAAATGAATTATTTGAAAAAAATTCTGTTACTCTGTTATGAACATTATATTTTTTCCTGAACAGGACTATGAGAAGTAAGGACATGGATATGCCAACAAGTGACTCCCAAAAAGACAAACCCAGACTTTGCCAGTGAGGGCCTCCCTGAAAGAGCTCCCATTTTTCATTAAATGCACCACCGCTCACAAGTAGCAGGGGCCAGTAAATGATCAGTGTTCCGAGCGCAATCAAGGCCGCCCATTTTCCCATTCTATTTGAAATGACCATCAGAAAGTTTCGTCGAAAAGCCAAAATACCGGCTGCAAAAAATAAGATATATGCACCAAAATAAGCCAACTGCAGATTGAACAGGGATGATCCTTTTGGGAATGGAATGCGAATAAAAAAAATAGAAATTCCAACCATGAAAATAAACAGACAAACAGCGGTAACCGAAAGCCCTGTAAACGTTCTCATAACGGGCAGTGTCTTAAATAACCGGCGATAACCCGCATACAGCAGACAAAATATCAGCAGGGCTTCGCAAAACCAAAGCGGGCCTGTCCCGCCGGGAAACCGAAAACGAATGATATAATTTGTGTATTCCCTGGCAAATGATCTGTCTACCGGATCCGGATGCCAGGAATGCGAAATAAAGTATTCTGTTAAGGGTCCAATAATAAATATATATAATAGCAGTGGCCAGCCCAGCCTGAATGCCCTGGTCCTTAAAAATCGCGCGCAACCTTTCTTATCATATGCGCCAGGAACAAAATATCCGGCAATAAAGAAAAGCAATGGCATAAAAAAAGACTGAAGAAAGGATTGATAGGTTATAAAAAAAAGCAATACCGGTTTGCTTAATCTGGTTTGTTCTGTGTAATACCATCCACCCTGACCACTATAGGTTACTGCGGCGTGCATGCTGAGAACCAGCACAATCATGCAGGATCTGATATTATCAATAAAGCTAATTCTGCTGTTATCGTTAGTCATTTCTGAGGATTCGGTCAATATGCGTTTTATACAGTTCCAATATCCATCCCCAGCCTTCATCCATACTTTCAACAACTTTGCTTCCACTTAGCCTGTCCAGGTTCCTGTGTTCAAATTTGATCCTCGTGATTTTAGGGCTTTCAGGAATGAAATGCACTTCCACTTCAGTAAACAGCCCGGGGTCGAATTGGTAATCACCATTAATCTGCCAGATCAGAATGAGTAATTCATAAGGATCCCAATTCAGAACATGACCCACGTTGTTTTCACTGCCGTCTTCATGCTGCGTGTACCATCGGCCTTTTATATATGGTTCCAGCACTGTACGTATTACCGGCGTTTTACCTATATGGTGTGAGGCCGGCCACCAAAGGTCCATTTGCTCAGTAAAAACTTTAAAAGCCGTCGCTTGTGAGGCTTCAACGATCAGTTCTTTTTTGATCGATACCATGAAGATATTATTTGTATTTTTTTTCAGCCTGTTCGGCAGCTTTTTTGAAATTATTCAGCGCTTTGTCCCAAAACTCATCGAGATAAATCCGCATAGCCATTACGCCATCCTGGTCGACCCGGCAAATGCTTCGGTTGCCCAGCTGAGTGATACTTATCAATTTAGCTTCCCTTAAAACTTTGAGATGCTGCGACACAGCGGGACGGCTGACTGTTAATCCATGGGCGATTTCAACAACCGCCAACGGCTTTTTACGGAGTTTTTCGAAAATCAATCTCCTCGTGGGGTCTCCCAATGCATTAAAAGCCCTGGCGCTTCTGGTCATGATAGTTAGTAAGTAATTACTTACGGTAAGTACAAACTTACCATTATTTTTTAGAAAACAAAATTTAAAATTAATTCCTTAATGCATATTTTGCTTCCGCAATGAGAACGGGGGCCGTTCCCGAACCCAAAAGAGTTTTTATAAGGTGACCTTCGCTGGGGGATTAGTTCATCTTATATACCAGCACCTCAAAACTTCCGGGTATAATCTTTCTTGTACCGGGCTGAAAGGCGGCAACGCTCAGATAAATCTTATGGGTATCCTTATCCAGGGCCATGGTTTTTGCCCGAACTTTCGTATACAGTGTCTGCACTACTGCATAGTCATTTGCTGATTTCTGTTTAATAATAGTCGTGGTGCTGTCTCCATTGGAGCAAAAGATCAGGTTAGTGACCGGGTCATAGACCACCGCATCCACTCCGGCACCTATGGGCAATGTGGAAACCACTTTTCCAGTTTTGACATCCACCACGCTCATGCCTTTATTTTTACGGCATCCTGTAAATACCAATTGATGTTTTGCATCATAAGCAAGGCCTGTAGGGCCTCCACAGGGAGCAAGCGGATAATTGCGTACTACTTTCATTTTAACCGCATTGATCACATTCAAACTATTTTTGTCTTCCAGATTATTATATATCAATCCTTTGCCATCTGGTACCGCAAATTCGGGTCCGCCTCCCAAAGCTATTGTTCCGATTTCTTTCAGGTCGTTTACGTCGATGACTGAAGCGGCATTCCCGTCTCCGCAAAAAGCAAATACTCTTTTTGAAAATGGATCAAACATGATCCCATCCGCGTCGTCGGGAGTCACCGGAATCACTTTAATTTTTTTGAAAGTCTTAAGATCGAAAACAACCACTGATTTGTCCCCGCCATCGGTAATAAAACCTCTGTTTACTTCATGATCTATCGCGATACCGTGTACGCCCTTCATATCATCGATAGAACCAATGGGTTTCTCGGTTTTCAGATCGATCACATTGACCGAGCTGCCATGAGAAACAAATAAATGTTTATTGACATCATCAATGAAAAGATAGTCATACCCACCATCACCCGGAACCGAAATGCTTTTATCAAAAGAATACAATGCAGTATTCTGGGCATTGGAAGCGAGACTTAAAAAAAGGAAACCCGTTAAGAGTATTTTCAGGGAATATATTTTCATAATCATTTTTTCTAAAATTGGGGCCATATTCTGAAGAGATATTGAAGTTCGGGTCCCTTCTGTTGATTATTCAGTAGGGGCCGGTATAACGCCAAGTCAGGTAAATGATAAGTATATCCTTACTCTTACTCTAAGTTTCAATATATTGTAACAAAAAATATTCAATGAGGAATAAAATAAAATGGCTGATACTTTGACGATAATTTGAAACAACCTGAAAAACAATACGGCATAACTTATTCTGAACGGAGGCTATTGACCGGACTCGCCATCGCTGATCTCAGTGCCTGGAAACTGACGGTCACCAGGGCAATAAAAAGTACGAGGCTACCCGCCAACGCAAAGATCTTCCAACTGATATCGATCCGGTATGGATAATTTTGCAGCCATTTGTTAATCGCATACCATCCGAGCGGTATCGCGATGAGTAAAGCCATCATCACCAGTTTCACAAAGTCCTTTGAGAGGATGGTCACCACGCTATTCACCGAAGCGCCCAGCACTTTGCGAATACCAATTTCTTTTATCCTTCTTTCAGCAGACAGAACCGACAAGCCAAACAGGCCAATGCATGAAATAAAAATGGTGAGTATGGCACTGAAAAACATAATCTGTTTCCATTTTCTTTCCGCTTCATAACTCTTATAATTTTCATCTGCCCTGAAAGAATAGCTATAAGGCATCATCGGAAAAAACTGTTTAAATTTTGCCTGAATATATTTCAGACTCGCCGTTTCAGTTCCCGGCCTGATTTTTAATAATGCCATCCCGTATTGATTACCCGGTTTTATAGTAAATAACTGCGGATTGATTATTTCATTTAAAGAATGGTAATGATAATCTTTTACCAGGCCGATTACTGTGAATGTTTTTTTGTTGTACCAGAAATTGACCTGCTGTCCAATGGGATTTTTCCATCCTGCTTTATTCGCAAACGCCTCATTGACCAGTACGGACTGGGAGGAATCTGCCGGAAAATCCTTCGAAAAATTTCTGCCCTTCAATAATGAAATTTTTAGCATGGGGATATAAGATTCATCGACGATCTCATATTGAAACTCTATATTGGAATCCGCATTTATTTTTGCGATCGTACCCCAGTCTCCCCCGTTCTTAAAAGACACCTGCGAAATCCCGGGATTCTTCAAAAGCTCGTCTTTGAAAGTAGCAACCCGTTCAAGTTTCATTCCCGGGATCTCCAGGGTGACCAGGTTACTGTCGTCATATCCTAATTTTTGGGTTGTCAGGAATTTAAATTGCGCATAGATCGTGAAAGTGGCAATGATCAGAAAAGAAGCCAAAGAAAACTGAAGTACCACCAGGCTCTTCTGGAGATAATTTTTTCCGCTCAGCTGAAAGCGGCTGTATAAAGTTTGCACCGGATTGTATCCCGATAAAACCAATGCAGGATAGAAACCCGCCATAAAACCTGTAAGCAGAAACAATAGTATATAACCGGCCACCAATTTTATATCAAACAAATAGGACAGGGCAAGGGATTTATTTGAGAGGTCATTGAAAACGGGAAGTACCAACAGCACCAGGAGAATGGCCAGTGAAAAGGCAAGAAGGCAAAGTAAAAATGATTCACCCAGGAATTGAATAATGAGTTGTCTTTTTTCTCCCCCGACTACTTTGCGGATGCCGATTTCCTTTGCGCGTTTAATAGACCGCGCAATGGTGAGGTTTACAAAATTGATGGAAGCGATCAGCAAAATAAACAAGGCAATCCCTGAAAGAATATAGGAGTAAATAGGATTGCTGGCATCAGCAAGGCCGTTGCTCGCAGGCAGTTCTTTGTTCAGATGCATGTCAAGAAAGGGTTGTAGTGCGGGTTTTGAAACCCAATTCGCCGCCTCATCTCCGAATTTTACCTTCAGGCTCCTGATCGGTTCCTTCGTGTCTTCATCATAAAATTTTTGCATTTTCTTTTCAACGGCACTAACCTTCGCGCCAGGCGGCAAAACGACAAAAGTATTGAGGAAGGTATTGAACCAGTTCTCGCTGTTATCCGCATCTTCTTTAGATTCAATCAGCGGCACCAGGATATCGAATTTTATGGAAGAATTTTGCGGACATTTTTTTGCGACTCCGGTTACTGCATAAGGAACAAAAACACTATCATCTTTCACCATCAGGGTTTTTCCAAGGGCATGAACAGTCCCAAATTGTTTTTTTGCCTCATCCTCCGAAAGCACAACACTGTGCGGTTGCTTCAGGCAGGTTTTTGGATTTCCTTCCGTAAGTGGGAAACTAAACATTGAAAAAAAATTCGAATCCACCTGCAAAAGATCATGTGAACTGATATCAGTCCCTTTCCTGATATCCTGCCTCCCACTCTGTATACGCACGAAGGACAGGAGTTCCGGAATATGTGCGGTATATCGTGGTCCCTGCAAATAACCCGTATTCCCCTGGTAGTTGTTTTTATTTTCTTTTTTGTCAAAGCTTTGGGAAGTAACGCGGTAAATCTGGTTTACTCCGTTATGAAAGCGATCATAACTGACTTCATCTTTTACATAGAGGATGATCAGCATCGCACTGGCAAGACCCAGGCTCAATCCTGAGATGTTGATAAAAGAATATATTTTGTTCCTGGCCAGGTTGCGCAGGGCGATCTTGAAATAATTTTTAAACATGGGGGTGACTTTGAGATACGATATTACGCCTGCTGAGCGCGTAGAAGGTCTCAAATCATAAGTTGAGCGCTTATTTTTCAGATCGCTCATATATTCTGCGGGATTTTTCCCGATGATCTGTTTGAAACTCCGGTTAAAAGTAGCTTTAGAGTTGAAGCCGGCGTCAAAAGCAATACCCAGCAGGGTCAGTCGCGCATTGGCGGGGTTCTTCATTTTTCGTGTTACCTCCCTGATGCGATATTCATTAATAAATTCATGGAAGTTTTTGTTTAGCGCGACATTGATAATACGGGACAGTTCATGTGGATGGATCCCCAGCGATTTGGCCAGCGAGGATAAACTCAACTCAGCGTCCTGGTAATATCGGCCGGCTTCCATGGCTTTCTTCAGCCAGATACCTTTTTGCCAAAGCTCCCCGGGTAGTGCCGACTTTGTCTGGTCTTCTTCCTTCCTCAAAAAAGCTGACGCCGCCATCCAGACCACCACGATCCCTAACAGGAGATTCAAAGGATCGTAAACGTCGATCCCCAATATCCAGAGCGTCCACAAAAAGCCGAAACCAAAGAGTTGTCGGTCGAGCCAGCTCAATTCCTTGAAGGGACGCTCGCCTCCGTTAAGCTTTTGTCGCCGGTAAAAATGTTCTATCTGTTTGTGAGAAATATAAAGATAGGCGATCACCGAAATGGTCGTGAGCAATTGCATGGCGGGGTTGAAAAGGGAGACCGGTGCCAGCAACAGAGGGGTGAAATGCAGCAGGTCCTTCCGCCGAAATGTATATTCCGGACGAGTAATCTTAAGCGAATAAAAATAGATGAGAGGGCCAAGTGCCATCGAAAATTGAATTGGCAGCTCAACTCCCAATACCCGCACCATCCACAAAATAACGACTGCCAGGGCCAGGGCGAGAAAACGGTTGGCGGTTGGCGGTTGGCGGTTGACGGTTGGCGGTTGACCGTGGGTTGTATTAAACCATAACAACAGGACAAAAGTGAAACCGACAAATATGGTTCCCAGAAGGGCCAGGTCATAAAGGTTGATATGGAAAGTTGATGTGTGCAAGGGTTTTATTACTCCAATACCTGTTCCATATTACAAACCTACTGATATATAATAAATAGCGTTTTATCTATAATGATTTTTGTAACGAAAACGGACACCGAACGTACGGGGTGCCTGAATAGTTAATCCCGTAGGCAGAGGAGCAAATCATCAATTGGCAAATGAAAAAAGAGAATGAAATATTGGTATTGGATAAAATAAAAAGTACTATACTAACTTTATAATACCAGCACATTTATAAGTAGCTGCTACAGCATGAGCGAACAGCAAAAAGACGTTACAATACTTGTCGATAATTTTTTTCGCCATGAAGCCGGAAAAATAGTATCCGTATTAACAAGAATATTTGGCTCGCAAAAATTAGATCTAGCCGAAGATGTGGTTCAGGATTCTTTGCTTGAGGCAATGGAACAATGGAAATATAATGGCTTACCGGATAATCCATCAGCCTGGTTATTTAGAGTTGCAAAAAACAAAGCACTCAACATCATCCGTCGCGAAAAATATCAACAACAATATTCAAAGGAAAAAGCTTATTTGCTCAAATCGGATCGGGATTCTATTCCGGACATTGACCATATCTTCACAGATCAGGAAATTCAGGATGATCAGTTGAAGATGATATTTACATGCTGTCATCCTTCCATTTCTTCCGATTCGCAGGTGGCACTTGCTTTAAAAACACTTTGCGGATTCAGTATTCCCGAAATTGCAAATGCTTTTCTTACAACGGAAAAAAACATTAATAAACGTCTTGTCAGAGCAAGGCAAAAGATCCGTGACGACAGGATACCTTTTGAAGTTCCTAAAGGAAATGAATTTGTCTCAAGACTGCAGGTTGTTTTAGAAACCATTTACCTGTTGTTCAATGAAGGATACAGCGCTTCCAGGGGCAATGAAATTATCCGTTTTGAGCTATGCCAGGAATCTATTCGTCTTACAGAAATGCTGGAAAAAGCAAACGCGATAAAGCAAAAAGGAGATATTTATGCCCTGCTTTCACTCATGTTTCTTAACGCGTCCAGATTTAAAGCGAGACAGGATGAAGCTGGTAACCCGGTTACCATGGCAGAGCAAAATCGTCTCCTTTGGGACAAAAACCTGCAACGTACTGGTTTAATTTACCTGCAAAAAGCAACGGAAAATCCGGGAATAAGTACTTACCTTATTCTGGCGGCCATTTCAGCCAATTATTGCATTGCGCGGGATTACGAGTCAACAGACTGGGAGAATATCCTTTCACTTTATGACAGTCTTATTCAATTAGATCAATCCCCGGTGGTTTTGTTGAACCGGGCTATTGTAATTTCAAAAGTAAAAGGCACAGAAAAAGCCCTGGCAGAACTGGATTTAATTAAAAATGACCCCCTGATAGAATCTTACCCACTCTTCTATTCTACGGAGGCCGAGTTTTTAATTCAATCAGGCCGTAATGAAGATGCAGTTACTTCTCTTGAAAAAGCCATCAGACTGACTCCTTTAAAATCGATCAGGAATCTTCTTGAAACAAGGATTAAATATTGCAGGGAAAAACAATGCTAAGAGATTAAAAATTTGAAAACCAATAAAATGCAGGAATATCTACTGTTGATTCGGACACAAGGAGATTATTGTGAGTCCATGCTTCCCGAACAATACCAAAAACACCTTCAGAATGTTGGAGACTATATTCAGATATCGCTATGTCACTTTTCTGAATATCCGTTTGTCGTTTGGGTAACGCTTTCATTACCCAAATTTAAAAAACGACAAAATGATTATTCAAAACAATCAATTCATTGGAGTTTCTCCTGAAACGATTTATCAAGCCTACCTGAATTCGACGGAACATGGAAAAATGACCAGTTCTGGACCCGAATCCACCTCTTTCTACCGGCCAGGAGTCGGAAACGTTACAATTGGTGATATTGGTGATGAACTCCGCGCCTGGAGCTTTAAAGATGAGAAGGGAGTCGTTCAGCACAATCTGCGTGCAACAATTCTTTATCTCGTTCCCGGTAAATTAATCGTTCAACGATGGAAAAATATTCCGTGGACACTGGCCACTAATCCAGCCCTCATTACTGATCTGGAATCAACCCTGGTTCTCACTTTTAAGAAAACCGCATTTGGAGCGGAAATTCAAATGGTTCATGTAAATGTCCCCGATTATGAAGTCCATATTGCTCAAACAGGAGAAACGGCGCCTCTCAATACCATTGTCGGAACTCATTGGGGACTTCAATATTGGGAACCCATGAAAAAATATTTTGGTTGCAATAATTAACAGTTATCCCGAATTCATCAAATATTTCAATTCATAAAATCAATTAACATGAAAGAATTTATGTTACTCATACGCAACGAAAGTGAAGGCAAAGCTTCCCTTTCACCAGAGCAACAACAGCAGTTTCTGAATGCCTGCATGGTTTATATTCAGGATCTCATTAAAAACGGGAAACTTAAAGGCGCACAGCCGCTCGTGAGAGATGGCAGGATGATATCCGGGAAACCGGGTGCTTTTAAGGACGGCCCTTATAATGAGTCAAAAGAAATTATCGTAGGCTACTACCACATTATCGCAAAAGATTTAGATGAGGCGATAACGATAGCCAAGGGTAACCCGGAGTTTTCCTTTAATAAAGGAGCAAAGATTGAAGTTCGACCCATCAAAACAGCGGAAGAATCGACGTCGTTTGTTTATCCCAGAGGAGAATGATTCCCAGCTGCCCTTATATTTTCATTCGTCGTTTTATATTTGCTTATCTCCTTAATTTTTATGATCAAGTCAGCGGCAGCTAAACTGCTTTTTGAGCATTTTATTACCGAAGTGCAAAAGATCGGCGCTGTTGAAATCTATCCGCACAAAACCATGATCAGCATTTATCATGGGAAGCATGGAGTGGCTTATGTTACCCAGGCCGGTAAAGATTATATCCATGTAGTATTTGCTTTTAAGCAGCGTTATGATGACAACCTCTGCTTTATACGCATACAGGAAGTACCCGGCAGACATACGATCTATCACCATTTAAGAATATTGTATAAAGAAGATATCAATGATGAGGTTCGTAAATTTATTCGGATAGCTTATAACAGAACTCTATAATAAGCGCATCACCAAAAAATATGTGGATGCGGAAGTAGTTTTGATACCAGGGTTCATCATATAGTTGAAACGTTCCAAAAAGTACGCGTTTTGTGAACTACATTTCAGTGGTGGGATCTTAATAAAACTAGATATCGTTACTAATACTTTGATAAAATTCAACGTTTCATTTTATCCATTAAGTTTTTAACCGAAACTGGTATCGTTTAATTCTAACCATTTTATTGTTCTAAATATGAAAGTAATAAGTTTAACTCGAAGGCTGATCTTCGTATAACAATCGAAAAATCAAAGACGAAAACGACGCGATAGTTCATGTCTTACTGCAATATTATTATAGCATTGACGTTATATAATGTTGCTCTCAATGGTATTTCAACGTAGTTGAATCTATTTCCTCCCCATTTTATTATAAATATGTGCGGCTGCAAATAATTCATTTGTGTTCCACAGTTTGTATCCCTTCTCCTTCAGGGCGTCCATATAGGTTAACGGTCTTTCTACATTAGCTTATGCCATAGTATACATGTTGGTGAACAAAAAAAATATGAAATAAGTGCGCTTACATTTTTAAGCAAAAAATCCTATTCCTATGATCATACTATTTTTACAATTTTTAAAGAATCGAATCCTGCCGCTGATCATGCTCGCAATGATCACATCGGGCACAATGGCCGCCACTATTGCATCTATTGCTACCGGAAATTGGAGCGCAACCGCCTGGCCAAATACTACCCGTACTGGAACGATCACGACAACCTTAGTATCTTCTACAGTTACAGGTGCGGGAGGTTCATTATTTCTAACAGAAATAAGTGTTGGAAACATCATAAAAACAGCAGGCAATGTAGTGATAGGCACCGTTTTGACTGTTACCAGCAATACAACGTTAACCCTGACATCCAATGCGGCTTCTGCCAATGCAGGGATAGCTTACAATGTTCAGGGGATCGGTTCAGGCGATGCTGCCACTATCTCCGGAGGGAACAATATAACTGTTGATGTTGCCAACGCAGTTTGTGCAAGTTTACTGAATAACAATGGGGGAGTTGGTAACTCGATCCTGCTTTTTAATGCAGGTTCCCACCTTACCATTTCCGGACTATTCACGATAGGTGGTAATGTTACACATAAACTTAGCATTGATATGACGAATGGGGGAATTTTAACCATGTCGACCTTCACACTCGTGATTACCAATACCTGGACGCCAGGTTTGGGTACCGTTGAGATCACAGCGACCAATACGTTGCCCGCTACTTTTTTTACTTCTTTCAATAATCTGACAATCACAGCGGGAACAACGACGACCGGTGTAGCACTGACAATAAATAGCCATCTTTCCATAGCAGACGGGGCCACTTTCTCAGTTGGGGCTTTTGCGTTGACAGTAACAGGTACGACCACGGTGGGGAGCGGAACGAGCGGAAATTTAACTGTATCTTCAGCTATAGGGTCCACCTTTACAGGCCTGGTAACGATCAATGTGGGTGGCGTCTGGAACAATTCAGGAAACGCTGCCATAATTTATCAAGGGGGAATTACCAATAACGGAACGTTCACGGCAGGTACGGGAATACAGACTTTTAATACAAATGCACAAGCGCTTACAGGGACGTTCTCGATGCCAGATGTCACCGTTAACGTCGTCACACTTACAAATAACAATACCCTGAGTGTTACATCGAACCTCGCGGGCTCAGGCACGCTGATCCAGGCTGCGAATGCAACGCTCAATATTGTCTTTACCGGTTCTTTTGGTATCACAGGCCTGACCGCCACTGCGAATGGCAACAACGTTAATTACGGCTTTGCAGGGACTCAAACCGTTTTTCCCGTAGCTTATTACAATTTAACGCTCAGTAATACCAGTTTAAAGACTTTACTAGCTGGAACAACGACCATCAGCGGGAATTTGACCCTGAGTGGGACTGCCAGCACTTCAGCCGTGACAGGATTAACCATCGGAGGCAATGTAAATATCGGAGTCGGTACCTCCTTTACTCCCGGCGGCTTTACCCATTCCGTTGCAGGGAATTGGAGCAGGATCGGAACATTTACCGCGGGTACAAGCACGATTATATTTAATGGTTCTGGCGTGCAAACCATCACCGCTACCGGTGGTGAAAATTTTGCCAGTGTAACTATTAATAATTCTGGTGCAGGTATCCAATTAGTGAATGCCGTTACTGTTGCCACAACTTTGATAATGACGCAGGGAAATATTGATTTAAATGGCAATAACCTGACCTTGGGATTATCAGCCGCTTCTATAGGAACGCTTGCCCGTATAACTGGTACCATGCTGGGCACAGGAACTTTTATACGCTGGTTCAATACGTCGACAATAGCTGCGGGCTCTGTTACAGGTCTGTTTCCCACGGGAACAGCGACTGATTACAGACCATTTTTTATCTCAGCCCCTGCAACAGGTGCAACAACGGGAGGATCTATCACAGTCGGTTATCACAATGCCACGACCAATACTTCAATACCTACTTATATGGACGGTGCTGCAACGATCCAGGTCAGAAAAGATTTAAACTGGGCAGTGACTACTGGTAATGGATTAACAGGGGGAACTTATAACCTTGATGTTCAGGGTACGAATTATGGTGTGATTGGCGCCGTAACAGATTTGAGATTAACGCTGGCAAACAGTGTGGTCGGTCTCCCTGGCGTCAATGCGGGAACCACTTTAAATCCACAGATCAATAGAACCGGATTAACGATGGCAAATCTTACAAATACATTTTATATCGGATCGATCAATTCGGCGAGTACGCCACTGCCAGTTACGCTTGTTTCTTTCACTGCATTTTTGAATGCAGGGAAAGTAGATTTGAAATGGGAAACGGCCACTGAAACGCAGAATGATTATTTTACTATTTTGCGATCAAAGGAAGGTATTCAATGGGAAAGTCTTGAAAAAATTCCCGGAAAAGGTAATTCCGCTTCCAGCTCTTATTACGAAACCTTTGACAAAAACCCGCTCTACGGACAATCTTTTTATAAATTGGAGAACACCGATTTTGATGGCCATGTTTATTTTTCTCCGGTTGTGATGGTGAATGATGGCAGCCTCGCGGATCAGGTATCTGTTTATCCGAATCCGGCATCTACTCATGTGATTATTTCTTTTTCAGGTACCCAGCCATACACAATACAGGTTTTTAATAGTGCTGGACAATTGATGAAGGTTGTTACCAATAATGTTCTATCAAAAACGCTGAATGTTTCTGATTTGCCTACCGGAGTTTATTTTATTCAAATAATGGTTGGAGGAAGTATTCAAACGAAAGAAGTGATCGTGAATAGATGACAACTAAATTTTTCAAATTTTCAGCGTGTTGGGGGGCGATGTGATAGAGAATCTCTATGAGGTGATGGCTAGGCGGTAATGACAAAGTTTGCCTAACTTTCCACCGATTAGCTCTACCATGACTTACCGTAATATCTTACTCATTGAAGACGATCCCGACGACCAGGAAATATTCATAAGCGTCCTTCAATCCATTAGTGATTCAGTAAAATGTATAGCAATAGGCGATGCGGAACTGGCGTTGGACAAACTAAAAAACAAAGAAATTGCTCCTGAAATCATCTTCATCGACCTGAATATGCCGATGATGAACGGCATTCAATTCCTGACCGAAGTCAAGGAGCAAGAGATATTAATGGAAATACCCGTTATTGTTCTTACTACCGCCTCCGATCCTGGCATCATCAAAAAAGTCAAATATCTAGGAGCATATGACTACATCATAAAACCCAGCCAATACGGCGAATTAAGAAAAGCTCTCGTTGCAATCCTGGTTTAGCGACTCAAACTCTATCACATTATTGACGACTTCCGATATTTACTTCAGGTTGGATCTTCAGATAACTTAATTCCGTGGATAAATAAATAAATTGCGCGTTTCCCGGTAGCGTGGTTTTTTTTCTACACTATGTAATGGTTCTATCTAATTCTAATAGCATTTCGCATGGTATCAATCTTGTCCTCATGTTTGGGAAATCTTTAATTGCCGAACAGTTTATTTTAAAAACCTGTTTTATGATTTAAGAAAAAATGAAAGTGTATACTCATGTATCGTGCATGCATACTTAATCTCCCACTGTTAGATTGACTCCCAGCCTGGATAATATCAGCGCTTTTTTATTTACTCTTCATTTTTCCGGGAGATTTCTCTGTCTGTACTTTGATTATAGTTATTCATATTTTACATGTAAAAATACTGACGAGATGTTTTGTAAAAATACGGAGGGTATTGTTTTTGCTTTTGAACATTATTAAATGTCAAACAACAATTATTCAATTGTATGACTTCAAAGAAAAGGAAAATAATTATTCTCCAGTTATTAATATTATTTGCTTTTGATTTGAGTATCGTATTTTATGTTGTTTATAAATTTATTTATTAATCCGTACTCTCTTTATTTAAAACCCTTCTTTTGGCGAAGGCCGCGGGGGGTGAGCAAAAATTTATTTACAAGACTCTTTAATGGTACTCCTGAAAACATCTTTATATTTCTTACTAATTCCTGCAATTGTGGCGCATGGTATCGCCTTGTTTGTATATTCTAAAATCAATGTTGCGGATACCATTCCACCGAAAGTGGTGTTTACCTCACCGGCAGAATTTGCAAACTGCGTTAATATCAAAAGTCATATCACTGTTACCTTTAGTAAAATCCTGGATTCTACAACCGTATCGAACTCCACATTTTTCCTTGAGGATTCGGTTGGTAATCCGGTTGCCGCCACAGTCAGTTATTCAGCAAAATCCAGGACAGCCACCCTGATCCCGTCCGCATCCTTGATATATAAAGGAAGGTATACCTTAACAGTAAAAGGTGGTACTACGCCCTCTGTCATCAAAGACAATCTGGGTATTCACCTGCCGGCTGATTTTGTTTGGAAATTTACCGCCTCTCCACCGCCTGATGCCCCACCTGATGAAGGAACCGGAGGACCGATTCTTGTTATCAGCAGCGCCCGGAATCCCTTCAGCAGGTACCCCCCGCAAGTACAAATACAAGTACAAATAGTTATGTAGCTGGTTATTCCAGCGAAATTGTCGATCCCGGCTAACTTGTTTTAATAGACTCCGCCAATAGTTCTGCCATTAAGATTTGCATAAGGAGGATTAAATTGGGGTAATTGAACCGGTACATTTGCTGATGCGCTGGTATCCGTAAGGGTTTTCATAAAAGAAACAAGTTCCTTTTTCTCAGCATCAGTGAGTTTAAGTTCTACGGGCAATATTGTAAAGAAGGGCAGGCCGGTCATATCAGGACGCATATCTTTTTTAAATTTGTTTCCCGCAGCATGATCATAAAAATCCACAACCTGCTCCAGGGTCTTAAATAATCCATTGTGCATATAGGGTGATGTAAGCGCGACATTGCGAACGGTTGGTGTTTTGAATGAAAACCGTGCAAATCCCTGGCCGTTTATTTTCATCAATCCGAGGTCCGGATCAATAGCATACTTAACTACCGAATCCTTAACAGGAACGCCGATTGAATGATGGTCTGAAACATCATAAAACGGTGGTAGGGATCCATTAAACAATGGAGCAAAATGACAAACGCCGCATTTTGCTTTTCCCATATACACATTGAATCCGTTAATCTCTTCCTGGTTTAACTTGGTTACATCGCCCTGCATATATTGATCAAAGCGGCTGTTCAGTCCTGTCAGGGTCCTTTCATAAACTCCGATCGCATACTTCACGTAAGCTCGCGTAATACCTGTCTTTTTAGTATTGGGAAAAGCTTTATGAAAAAGACTTACAAATTCGGGACTGGCATTCAGCTTATCAATCACTCTGGAAAAGGAACTGTGCAGTTCTCTTTCATTATTGACTACTGAATCCAGTTGATCTTCCAGCGAGCCTGCCCGAAGATCCCAAAATAATCGATTCTGAAAGCCGGCATTGATAACCGTAGGTGAATTACGTGGCAGGGTATCAAATTCAAATGCAACACTTTTTGTTTTGCTATCTGTAAATGCCATTGCCGGCTTATGACAGGAAGCACAAGCTCTCTGGTTGTTATCAGATAAAACAGGGTCGAAGAAAAGTAATTCTCCAAGCTTTGCTTTTTCAGGAGAATAATAGGCTTCTTTATCAGGTGCAAAATAATCGGCATTGAATATATCCTTATCGAAAATATACCTGGCATCTGATTTGAGTGCAGCATCTTTTTTAAGGAATGGAACTTCGAATGCAACCTGCATATCGTTTAAAAATCCGGACAAAGGGATCAGGAAATTTTTTATAAAATACATTCGGTTGAATGAATGGAAGTCTTTATTAACCGCTAAATATTGTTTAGTCCCGGCATATAAAATTGCCCATTTTTTTTTCAGTTCAATCTGAGCATCCTGTAATTCACTGGCTAGTTCTCCTGTAAATAATAACCAACTATCCATTGAACCATTAAGGCCTGGAATAGCCGCTTCTTCAATTATAAAATCGCTGTTAGCAATATCGATTGTACTGATTCGAAATATCTCTATTCGGAGTGCATCAAAGAGTACAGATTCATTTATACTCTTAAGGTGATCACCATATTTGCTATCCTGCAGTGCTTTACGATAACTCACCACTGCCTGATTGATAAATTCCCTTTGGTTAAGGGTGTCCTGCCTGGTAAAATACTTTGAAAGCAAACTATCAGGCTCATTACCAATTGGACCCTGAAACAACCAGGCATCAGGTAATCCATTGTAAAAGCCCTTTTTATCATTTTTATGAAACTGAAAGGGCCCGGTTAATTTACTGTAATAAAGATTTGGTTCAAAATAGATGATAAAACCGGCGGACTGTCTGAAATAAAAAGACAGCTCCTCATATTTCTTCTCTCGTATTGAGAAGTTACTGTCATAAAAATAACGTGGATAAGTTTGAAGGAAGGAATCCAAAGAGCTCACCCGGTTGATATATAACTGAGTGATCCTCGAAACTGTTCTGGAGAGATTTTTCTTTTTTTCTGTCAATGATGAAGAAAATCCGGCAATTAACAGGATAAGCACTGGTAACAATGCTGTTTTTTTCATGACTAAGGTTTATTTGCATCGGGTTCTCTAAATTACGATTTTTTGCTTTTAAGCGTTTTATTATAATTAAAGACAGTTGAGTATTGAATAATTTCTCAATCCTTAAAAAATCGTACAGTTTTCGAAGGTTAATTAACTAAAATCCGGCTATAGTGAAGTTTTTTCCGAGAACTTCCGGTGAGCTCACCGGCTTTTGGTGATTTCACCTGTCTTCTCCCTTATTGACTTTCAATTCCTTGCGTAAATAGACTTTATATAATTTTACAGCATACATATCATACCGATTAACTGTTCTTGTCAATCAGTTGCACCATATTTTTATTGAATGATGAAAGTTTAGTTTCTAAAGTAGCAAAAAAATCTAAATCAGCATTTTCTACCTCAATAAGCGCTTTTTGCAAAACAACTTCTCCTTTAGTTGTCAGTCTAATTGTTTTTGCTCTTGTGTCTGTCTCGTGTTCTTTCCGTATTATATACCTTTTACCTTCTAATGTTCGCAATACTTTTGATACCATCATTCTGTCGGCATTACTTTGGTTGGCAATGTCAACTTGTGTAACGGCGTTGCTTTTTTTTGAAAGCCAACCTAATGCAGCCAACAACACAAATTGCGTTTGTGTCAAGTCTAAAGGGTCCAGGACCTTTTTTTGTTTACGCTGCCATAACATAGTGAGTTGTCCAAGTAAATAACCTGGGCTATCGTTCGGTCTTTTAAAATGGAATTCAATATCTCTGGGCATAATGATGTATTATCCAATATTTTGTATCTCGATTATTCACTGTTGGTCGTTATAGCCTGTTCCAAAAATGTAATAATATAACCATCTGGGTCTTTTGCCATCAATGTTTTACCAAAAGGTGTATTGTTGATTGATCCAATAAGAGATACTCCTTTTCCAGTCAGTTGGTTTTGTAGTTCTTCAATTTTTTCATCAATAGCGAACCAAAGTGAAGCACCTATACCAAGTTCTTTGCCGTCTATGTTCCCAATAGGTGTTCTTATAGCAAAACTTGCTTCGCCTTTGTTGAACTTAAAAACACAGGCATATGGATTGCTCATTTCGGATAATTGAAATCCCAATTTGTTTGTATAGAAGGCTTTTGATACTTCCAAATCTCTTACTTGAAGAGACGCAAAATCTAATTTTCTCATCTTATCTATATTTGTTGTCGCAAATATAGTATACGCGACAACATAATCCTAGTCTTTTTTCATTTTTTTTTATTTAGATCAATTAACATCCTTTCGGTCAAAATCTTTCTTGAAATAAAACTCAATTAATGCACCATTTCCAAGAGTTGAACTGGCAATTAATTTCCATCCCTGTTCGGCTAACAGGTTAAATACATCAGAAATCGATGTTAATCCATTGACTTTTTTTAAATGATCAATTACATCTGAATCTTTAAATGAAAATAAAGAATCAACATTTCCGGGTACAAGCCTGATGGAGTATGCGCTGGTAAATCCGTTTTTATGATAGGCTTCAATTTGGCAATATTTTTCGATCGTTGACTGTGCAGAAGCAGTATACAAAATAAAGGACAAACAAATAAAAGATAATACCGTTCTCATTTTGAAATGATTGTTGAATGTTTAAGGTACAATGTCCGTTTTTGTGGGAAATACATACTTCATCTTTTTGCTGATTGTTAACACACGAATTACAATGATTTAACAAACTCATGGTACCTCAACGGTATCACCTATCGAACAATCTAAAGGTGTGCCCTGGAAAAGTAGAGGATGGCACGGAAACACTCAAGTTCTCTCTTATACGGAATTAAGTGTATCCATCCAGATTGTGACTTACCCAAAGAATTCGTAAGTTGTCTCTATTAAACCCCGGTTATTCATGACACCCCGAAATTTGTTCAATGTTATTTTAAAGATCCTTGGAATATTCTTTATAAGGGACTTTTTGGAGTCGATGTCTCAGTTATTTATTGTCTTCTCACTTTTTGATAAACATAGTGATATGTCAGAAGAGCTTTTGGCTATTCTCGGTACAGTGGCTGTTATTTTAGTTGAAGTTTTCTTTTGTTGGCTCTTAGTCTTCAAAACAGAATGGGTTATCAAAGTTGTAAAACTCGAACGTGGGTTTAATCAAGAAACGATTCCCTTAAACATGCATCGTTCAACCATCCTGAGTATATCCATAATCGTTATTGGAGGATGGCTTGTAGCTAACGAGATTCCAAATTTCTGCAGACAACTTTTAGTCTACTTCCAGGAAAAACGTATGGACTATGGTCGACATAACTCTACAATACAGTACTCCGTGGTGTCTGGAGTAAAAATTGTCATCGGTATTTTGCTCATAGCTGAACAACGGCTCCTGGTGAATCTTATCGAGCGACAAAGAAAGAAATGAATTGATCCGCGCACACAATTATAATTGTAGTTGAGTGCAACATTTTCATATCTCGTCCGACCTTAGGTGGATCTACACTTCGCCTGAAAGGGCTTGCTATTTACGCATTCTTCTCACGATTGCCGGGATAAAAAAACCAAGGCCGGCTATTATCTAAATAATACCCCTCAAAATTGTAGGATGACCATACCTTATTTAAGATCAAAATCATAAGAGAATGTTAGTACTATTTATTTATTGAAGTATTTCAATAAATAAATAGTACATTTGTGTTGTAAATCAAGTTTATGGATGCTAAAAAAGCTGAAAAAATTTCTAAAGCCCTGGCCGACCCTAACCGGCTGACCATACTCAAAGAGATAAAGAAAAGCAAGCGTTGTCTTTATTGTTCGGATCTGAACGAAAAGATCGACCTGGCCCAGCCCTCCATTGCCCATCACCTGAAGTTATTGCTTGAAAGTGAATTGGTTACCTCTGATAAAGACGGCCGAAACGTGCGTTATTACCTGAACAACAAACTGATGGATGAATATATCCAGTTCATTGAAGGATTAAAGAATTAAATTTTTTTAGTTTTATTTATCGAAATACTTAAATAAATCTATAACTTTGTTTCCGCTAAAATAATTTTATATGTCACAGAAAAAAGCGTTTATATATACAACGATAGTCTTTGGACTCATCACCTTATTTTCATATTTGGTCAATGCATAACCTGGCAGTCTACAGATGCGGTTTGTCATTTTTTACAGAAATTAAGCGATCAGGAATTCTGGCGCCAAACCATCGGGGATCCGGCCTTTGCGACCAGGTAACCATGGAACTGTCTTCAAAGAGAACCGACATCGTATGTTCCCTGGTATTGACGAACTGACTGAGTAGCTTTCCATGTTGAGAAAGAGTGTCGTTTTCTTTAAGAGGGATGGTGAATGTGTAATTGTTGTTTTTCAACGGACGATGACAACTGACGCATTCACTGACAAAACCTGCATTCTTACCATAAGGTTTTAATTCTGCACCCCGCCATCTTCCAAATCCCCAGCCAAGAGTAGATGAAAATTTGTTGCTCTCCTTAATCATGAATTCCACCTGGTAAAAGGATCCCATAGAAATATGACCAGAACTGTCAGCCTGTTGTTTCCAGGCAGCCTTCGCAAACACCGTTCCATCCGGCCATGGATTGGTCTTTCCTTCTGAAATCGCCTTCACTGCCGTTTCATTCCCATATATCGCACGGATAGAACCATTGTCAAAACGGTCGGTAATACTGATTACCCGCCAGTTTTCAAATCCGTGAATAAAAGAAATGCCATTCCATTCCGGACTCACATTATCCGGCTCTTTGTATTTAACGGAAATGTCATTGGCAGAATTAATGACAGGAACTGAAACTTCGGTCAGATAATTTTCAAAGATGGACAGATCCTGATCATTCATCCTGGCCGCATGATGCAGGGTCAGGTAACTCTGCAGAGGCATTTCCCCGTTGCGTATATCATTTACCGACCAGAACAACATCGCTTTTTGTGTTCCTGCATCGAGACTATCCCAGTTAGAAAAGTTCAGTGCACGGCGACCTTCTTCAATATGATCAGCCACCAGGAAATTAACCGGCGTTATTTTATCAAACCACTTCAAATTAGTTTGATTGGAATGGCAATCATAACAGCCATTCCTTAATACTTCCTGAACACTATCGGGCACCCGGACATCCAGTGTAACAGGCGGATTTGAAATGGTTGGCCGGATGAATTGTGCCACACCAAATAAAGCGGCCAGCAGGATCAGTGTGAAGATTAATTTTCTCATTTCGTTATTCCATAAGCATCATGGCGGCAATGGTGCAAATACCTTAATAAACCCACTACTTCTTCACCTTCAAAAAGAAATTTGATGTTATCCTTCAACGTTACACCCGATTTGACCAACATTCTTACTAATTTTATATTTAATGTTCTTCACAAAGTTATGGAAACAGCCAACTTCTGGAAAGGCGGCCTTTTGGCGCTAATTATTTCTGTGATGGCAGTAATTTCCTGGGAAATTCACCTTCGTCAGAAAGACCTGCCATTGTCTTACGATGATAATGAAGCACTATGGGCTGATAAACGAGCCATGGTTTACGAACCGATTGAACAGGCTACAGTATTCATTGGATCTTCCCGCATCAAATACGACCTTGATATTCCAACCTGGCAGGCAATCACCGGAGAACATGTAATTCAACTCGCAAATGTCGGAAGCAGTCCCCGCCCGGTTTTGGAGGACCTGGGAAACGATCATAATTTTAAAGGCAAACTTATTATCGATATAACTGAAGGATTGTTTTTTGCTGATTTTACAAGAAATGACGGGCTGACGAACAAAAAAATTAAATATTATCAGAACATAACACCCACCCAGCGGTTCAGCTTTCAGGTGAACCATGTTCTTGAAAGTCAACTGGTGTTCCTGGATCAACAGAATTTTTCTCTGAATGCCATGCTGGATCATATTCATATTCCCCAAAGACCAGGTGTTATACCGAATCGAATATTTCCAGTTGAATTTGGAAGAGTTAGTTTTAACCGGCAGTCTGCGATGAGTCCGCAATTTGTTGCAGATTCAAATTTGCAAAACCAGGTAAAAGCTATTTGGATTTTTTTAGCAAAAAAAAATGCTACACCATCTCCTACAGGAAGAAAACTCGATTCTATTCTGACTTCTGTAAAAATTCTGGTAGACAAAATTAAAGCCAGGGGCGGTCAGGTTATATTTATAAGAACACCCTCCAGCGGACCATTTCTGCAGGATGAAAAAATATTATTCCCAAGAAATGCTTACTGGGACAGACTTTTGTCAGTTACCGGTTGCAAGGGTATTCATTTCGAGGACTATCCTGCTATAGCGCATTTTGAATGTCCGGAATGGTCACATTTATCACCTACTCAGTCGGTGATTTACACGAAGAATCTGATAAAGATACTTCAGGAGGATAAAGGATGGTTTATCAAATAACGAACTTACATCTAGATAAATGAGATATAATGCTAAAAGCTACATACTTTCCCGTTATTTTTTTAGCTGCCTTATCATATAAATCCCCCAATGAAATCGGAAGATACTATAAAGAAAAATTGCAAAAAATAGATACATCGCAATATGCAGTTGTAAAATATGACGATAGGTATAAAATCTTCAATAATGCAACGCCAGCGACTATTTCCACTGACGAAATTGACACACTCTTGAATTTATTGTACGAAGGGATATCGAAATACAATAATTCTATTAAGAAAAATGAACTGATGATACGAAAGTTGCATCAATATAAAATTCAGTTAGTGCCAGTCCTTAATATTAGGGGTGAAAAAGAAATATGGGTTAATGGACTTTGTGAAGAAAGAGACAATGCATGGAAACATCAAATAATTTATGTATTTGATGGCGGTAACTGTTACTTCAATGCAAAAATCAATTTGACAACCAAAAAAGTTTACGAAATAGGTATTCACGGATTTGCCTGATAAAGTTCTATATCAATGAATATTCTTTCAGTTCCCAAGCTTCAACTTCCCTGGATAGTTTATACAGATTTTCTTCTTCTTCGGTTAAAGCGGAAAATAATTGTCTTTGAAGCAGACTCCGGCAATTAGTGTAAATAGGAAGAACAATTTCTTAATTGTCATCCATTGGGTCGGAGGTCTTTAATTTCTTGACACTTTTCTTAGTAAATTTTACAACAGGGTTATAAACGGGCTTAATACTTTTTAAATAAGCATAAATAGCTTTCAAATCATTTTCCGTCATAGCATCAAAATCAGACCAGGGCATCAGTGAATTTAAAGAATTAGGCGACACTTTATAAATTGCCCCACTATCGCGGTAACTTTTAAATTTTTTAACGAAGGTCGCTTCCGTCCATGAAATGAGCCCGCTTTCATCAGGGGTAAGATTGGCCGAATGTACAAAGCCTCCTGTTGGTAATGGAAATTCCAAACCTCCGCTGAGCAATCTGCTGGTATCATTAATTTCCAGCCATTTTTTTGGCGTATGGCAATCATTACAGGATGCAATGGTCACCAGATAGTGTCCTGAATCAATAGCCGTTTTCAAACTATCGAGATAAATGGGTTTTACTTCCCTGGAAATGGTCCGGTTATACAGGCTGTGAAAAAAATTAATTTTTGTTACACCTGCCGGAGTATTTTTTATTGCAGGCAGTGTTCTGATATATGCTATAATCGCCTTCGCATCATGTGGATCAAGATGAGAAAAATTTTGAAATGGCATTGCATGGTTGATTGTTTCTCCATCCTTATCTATCCCCCTGGTTAATAAACGGTATACTTCTCCATCGCTCCAGCTGCCCAGGTTGGAGGGCGTAATATTGGGTGTAAAACCTTCACCGGGAAATGTGAATCCAAGTTTTTGCGAAAGAAAAGGCCCTCCGGCCCCTTTCTGGTTCCCGACAAATGGCCAGGAAAAATAATTGACATCACGTGGACTGTGGCAGTCCACGCATACGGCAACATGTTCTACCAGGTATTCGCCGCGTTTAAGTAAGCTGCTGTCATGGTGATCGATTACTATATCTGGTACCGAAGGAATTTTGGGAAGTGCATATCGAATATATAAATAAGTAATCCCGGTGAGCACTATAATAATCAGTATAGCACCCGTTAATATTTTCTTCCAAAGTCTCCATGCGAAATATTTATTAAAAATTAATTCCATCAACCGGAGAAAACGACTATGATCGATGGCTGCCTGAAATTGTTTCTGCTTCAAAAACTGAAGATCATTACGAATGGTAATAATTGAAGCAAAGAAAACGATCACAAAAACAATGAGCAGAAAATACATACTATTATTTTAGAATGATTCCTGTAGTCTATTTGTGTATCATAAACAAAATTCTAAAGCATTTCGAAAATACTGAAAAAAAATTTAGTAAAAGTCATTAAAGAGATCAAGTATCCATGTGACATTTGTCACAGTTTTTTTTGCTCTATATCATTTCTCCACGCTTTTAGATGATACATATTGCTGTCAAAAGAAGAAATAAATCCAGCTGAATTTATTATCGCAATATGAAAGGGTTGCCGAAAAGATATCTGCGGACGATAACGATCTCTTTATTTGCATCTTTTCTGTTCTTTGACACATATGTTCAGGCACAGAGTAAAGACTCATTGAAGACCGGGTATTTACTCGATGCCGCTGAGGAATATTGGCCTTTGCATCAACCTGAGGAGAAGAAAGATTTTTCGGACATGATAAATCATATACCTATCAGGAATGGTAATGGTTTTATAAGTGCCAGTGTATACTTTCGGGAAGTCTATGAACTTTATAAGGATTATCTCTGGGGAATTGGTCCGCAGGATAACAATGGGTATTTTCTTCACCGGGCCATTGTCCACGTGGATCTCCACTACAATGAAAATTTCAGGGTATTTGTTCAAGTTCAATCAAGTTTTCTCTCCGGAAGAAATGGAGGACCACGTCCTGTGCAGGATCTTGATAAACTGGCCATCGATCAGGTCTTCGGCGAATATTCCTTTCACTCGAAAAATCGAAGCTTTTACAGTGTAAGGCTAGGTAAGCAAACACTTAATTACGGGGTAGGCTCGCTGCTGGACATCAGGGAAACCAACGTGAGAAGAGATTTTTTAGGTGCGAAGTTTATTGTTGAACACTTGAATACCAGGATAGATTTATTTGCGATGGAATTGATGAACGAAAATCCAGGTTACTTTGATGATAATATTAATCAGTCACAGAAAATAGCAGGTATCTGGGTTACACAGATAATGCCCCGCAAATTCTTCAGCAGGTTCGATGCTTTCTACATCTATACGCATAGGACATTGTTGAATTTTGCGCAGGGCCTGGGAACAGATAGCAGACATACCATCGGCACAGCGCTCAATTTTAACAGTCATCGTTGGAGCGGTTATACAGAAGCGGATTTACAGTTGGGTAAATTCAACGGCTATCCAATATTAGCCTGGAAATTGACGCAAACATTCACCTATCAACTTACTGATGTTTTTTTGAAGCCGGCCTTATCTGCTACAACTGCCATATCCAGCGGTGATCACAACCTCCAGGATAGTACGCTGAATACATTTAGTCCTCTATATCCTAAAGGTATTTATTATGGTTTCGCTGACAATGCAGGTTCGGCTAACATGATTGTCGTTCATGGCAAATTAGTAACCGAAACTGTTCGGGGACTAAATTTCATGACAGATTATTACATATTCTGGCGGCAGTCGATTGTTGACGGTATCTATGGTGGAGGCGGCTCATTATTGTTTGTTTCCGACAACGATCAACGTCGTATAGGTTCCATGATTGATGCAGTTGTATCTTACATCTACAATACCCATATTAGTCTTCGCTGTGTTGCTGCTTACTATGAGCGTGGCCCTTTTTTGAAACAAGAGGCGAGTACGCCAAATGATATTCGATACCTGGGTGTGACTGCAATATTGCGATTATAAATAAAATTGTTATGAAAAAAACGATTGGAATTATCGGGGCCGGTATGATTGCAAAAACAATCGCCGCGCATCTTGGTAAAGCCGGCTATAGCGTTACGCTCAGTAACAGCAGGGATGCTGAATCACTGAAAGATGTGGTCGCTACACTTGGTGAGGGTGTAAAAGCAGCAACCGCAGTCGAAGCTGCGAAATTAGATATCGTGATGCTCGCTTTGCCTTGGAAATCACTGGCCGCCCTTCCATCTATGACCGACTGGAAGGGGAAACATGTTATTGATGCTACCAATCATTTTCTCACTTATCAACCTGATTTTAAATTAGCTGATTTAGGAGATAAGACCTCGAGTGAAATTGTTCAATCTTATATCGACGGAGCGAAAATTGTCAAGACCTTTAATACGCTTTCCTATAAAATCGTTGAGAAAGATCCACATGAAGGCAACGGACGCCGGGTTTTATTTCTGTCAGGAGATTATGCAGATGTTAAAAACGAGTCGATGGAAATTATTAAATCAATTGGATTTGCGCCAATCGATCTGGGTTCGTTAGCCACTGGCGGGCGGCTTCAACAGGCCGGAGGAAATTTAGCTGGTATTAATCTCATTCAAATTTAGACAGCAATGGACATATGTGATATAAATCAATTTCATTTTTGCTTTTAATCAATTTTGAAATTAAAGTTTATTTAAAAATTTGCTTTTCACCATAAAAAATTTTAGATATGAAACTATCGTTTACGCGTAGATTAAGGCATCTCTTCGTAGGTGTCCTCATGGCCACCAGCGCCAGTTTTTCCGTGTCTGCACAAAGTACCAAATTCAATGGTCTGGGAACATTACTCACACCAGATAATTGTGTTCTGATATTGATTGATCATCAACCATTCCAGTTTGCTACCCTGGGCAGTGCTCCCAGTCAAACGGTCTTAAACAATGTTATCGGCCTGGGTAAAACCGCAAAAGTATTCAAAGTGCCCACCTTGCTGACGTCCGTAGTTGAAGATCGGGGAGGATATATTGTCAAAGGACTAACAGATATATGGCCTGAGCAAACTCCCATCAACCGTACATATATTAATGCGTGGGAAGATAAAAGAGTGGTGGACTGGGTCAAAAAGACCGGTAAGAAAAAAATAGTCATGGCTGGCCTTTGGACGGAAGTATGCATAGCGATGCCCGCTTTGCAAGCTGTCGGAGAAGGATATGAGGTTTATGTCGTGACGGATGCCTCCGCCGGTGTAAGCCCGGAAGCTCATGAAATGGCTATTCAACGTATGATCATGGGCGGAGTAGTACCTATTACATTCAATGTATTTCAAGCTGAATTACAACGTGACTGGGCAAGAACGGAAACCGTAGGTCAGCTTGTGCCGATTATGATTGAACATATGGGTGATATAGGAACCAGCCTCTCATGGGAATTTCAGTTATCGAATGCTGCGCAGCAAAAAAAGTAAACCGGATAATATTTATAACTTTAATGGATATGTTATACCGGCGAATAAATGGACAGCGCAATATTTGAAATATTCAAACAATACACGAAGAGGTATGCAGAACTCACCGAAAGTGATTTTGAGAAAATAGAACCGGTAGGTATTTATAGAAAATTACGCAAGGGTCAATATATGCTCCAGGAGGGTGAAACATGGAAGTATCATGCTTTCATAGCAAGTGGTTGCCTGCGTACTTTTTCAGTTGACGAGAAAGGCAATGAACATATTGTCGGATTCGCGATTAGTAACTGGTGGGCGGGAGATCTCGAAAGTTTAAAATCCAATAAACCATCCAAGTTCAATATTGATGCCGTCAATGACAGCGAAGTCATTTTGTTCCCTGATCGTGCATATAATAAGTTGGTGACAGAACTTCCTTCCTTCCATAAAATGGTAATTACTATACACGACAGAAGTTTCATGGCTTCGCAACGTAGAATATTATCCTATATCAGCCATTCTGCAGAGGAAAAGTATCTGGCTTTTTTGGAAATGTATCCAGGATTCGCTGATATTATTCCAAAGAATATGATTGCTTCATTCCTTGGCATTACCAGGGAAACCCTAAGCCGGATCCGGCAAGTTCGTGACAATCAATGATCAGATAATAACGTCGGAATTTTTGCTAAATTAGTTCCCAAAAGTTGTTGTGAACGAAATGTTTAAAAGTTATTTAGATAGCAGGATGTCTCTTACCGGGGCACAACACGAATGGATTTGGTCCAATTGTACGGTGAAACGGTTACGCAAAAAACAATATTTGCTGCAGCAGGGAGATATCTGGAAGAGCCATGCATTCGTGACTAAGGGATTGTTAAGAACCTATTCTATCGACAAAAGTGGAATTGAATATGTAATTTCTTTTGCCATGGAAAATTGGTGGACTGGTGACAGGGAATCTTTAATGTCCGGTGAGCCATCACGTTTCAATATTGATGCGATCGAGGATAGTGAGATCGTTGTGATAGAAAAGGAAAAGTTTGAAATCATTTGTAAGGAAATACCCGGCTTTAATGAGATGGCAAACGATATTATCCAACGTAATTTTATTGCATCACAAATTCGTATTCACGAATCGATCAGCAGTTCCATCTATGAAAAATATCAGAGTTTTATTCAGCGTTACCCTTCATTTGCCCTCCGGGCTCCTCAAAGCATGATTGCTTCCTACCTCGGCATTACGCGTGAAACATTAAGTCGGGTCAGGCACAGGACAGCCAAAAAATCCTGATTTGAATTGATTCCCCCTGCAATTAATCAATATTTATTTTATTCCATGTCACAATCGGAAGAATAATAAATTGAGAAATTTGGATATATGATAAAGCATATAGAAGGTTTTAAAAAGGTTTCTTTCAATGCTGCTAACAGAAGTGTCAGCTGCTTTAGAGCCCTGGTTAAAGATGTCTTGCAAGGCCGGGAAATGCTGGTGGAACCAGGTCTTTCAGTTTTTGTATTGCCAGATGGAACGATATTCGAATTTTATGGTATGGGTTCACATTTTCCTGATTATCTTTTTTCGCATAGTGAGGTTGTGAATAGCTATGGAGTTCCTGATCTCGATTCGGCTTTGGAACAATTAGAGAAGCAGGGAGCGAAGTTATTGGGTCAGGTTGTACATATGTCTGAATCGTATGGCTATTGTCATATGAGTCTCGCAGGAGGTAGTGTTATTGGGTTATTCCAATATTAATTGCGATAGGGCCGGAATGCTTCCCGAATATCCTGGGCAAATAGTTCCGGCTGTTCCATCGCTGCAAAATGTCCACCCCTTGGCATTTCCTTAAAACGAACAACATTATAACCCCGCCTGGGTGTTTCTGAGGGCGGATGGGCTACGGGCATATCTGCAGGGTATTTGGAAATGGAAGTCGGGACATTAACATAACCAGGCCATGTACTGGCGTTGAGTTCTGACAGCGCTCCCCGGTAATACCAAAAGCTTCCATCAATGCCGCCTGGATTTATAATGTAAAGCATGATGTTAGTAAGCAGACGGTCTTTGCTGATCACAGAATCGAGATTTCCATAATTATCAGACCACGCCCAGAATTTTTCAGCAATCCAGCCTGCAGTTCCCAAAGGGCTGTCATGCAAGGCTACGGCCGCCATCATGGGTTTGTCGGCCTGAATGCGCCAGTAGTCGTAACCGCCTATACGCCATGAATTAATACTTGCAAAATATTTTCGTTCTGCTTCGGTCTGTGCGCTATCCGGGACGGTTATCCCAGGAAAGAAATTCAAATGAATGGCTTTTACATTGTCGGGAAAGAAATATCCTAATCGCACGGTAACTCCAGCGCCCCAGTCGCCTCCCTGTGCAACGTATTGTTTGTAGCCAATGATTTCTGTTACAAGTTTATTCCAAAGTTTCGCTACTGTATTCGCATTAACAGGTTTAGCCGGCATGGAAGAAAAGCCAAATCCTGGAAGCGCAGGTATGATCAAGGTAAATGCGTCATCACGATTGCCACCATATTTCGAAGGTTGTGTGAGCGGGTCAATTACTTTGAAAAATTCGAGCGTCGAACCGGGCCAGCCGTGGGTGAGCACCAACGGCAAAGGATTCTTCCCTTCTCCTTTGATATAATAAAACTGAATTTCATACCCATTCACGTCAGCGATATACTGAGGATAGCTGTTTAATAGTTTTTCCTGTTTTCTCCAGTCATAAGAATTAAGCCAATATGATTGAAGGCCCTTCAGCCATTTTATATCCATTCCTGTTTCCCAATCAGAAGCACCGTCCCTGGATGGCATTTGACGGGGAAATGTCGCCGTCCTCACCCTTTTCATGACAGAATCCAGTCTGGTCTGTGGAATATGGATTTCAAACCGACGGACCAAATCGGGTCTTGCGAAATCCGCACTGCTAACTGATTTATTCTGTGCATGTATGGATCCTGTTGTAATTATAAATAGTATTCCGGGGAGAAGTTTTCTTTTCATTTTATAATATTTAAAGTATGTCATGTTATTTTTTATTTTCAGGAAAAGGTATGGCTATCCGGAAGGTTGGCCTTGTACCTTGTGTGATGTTTTTAGCATCCGTTTCGAAAAACACTTTCCCTTCAAATAAAATTCCACCCGGAAGGAAATACACAAGACCGGGGCCATAGCCAAATACGCGTTGCTTTGTTGTGGGGATCTGATACCTGGTCTGGTAATAATTATGATCTCCGTCATAACTGTCTTCAACAATCTGAGTGAGAAAATACGCAACGGCTTCTATCTTCAGATTCTTTAATAAAGAGACAGCGATTGAATAATTTCCGTTGTAGTAAGCGCCGGGTTTATCCGGTTTATCAATAATCTGGAAATTATAATTGAACTGGTTCCTTGCACTGACTGTGACATTTTTATTCAGGAATAAGGTAAAAGCATGGTATACACTTAATGCCCATAAATGGGAAGATGCATTGATCGCATAATTGGAATTATATGATCCAACCGGAATGGTGACATCTGCTTCCAGTCGATGCCAGAATGACTTTCCAAATAGTTTTTTATCGTTCCATTGAATGGCAGTTCCCGCCACGACGTCCCCCAATACATCCGGATTGACTGAAGGAGCAGGTCCGGAAATATTTGTAGCAGTAATTTTCACAATGGGCACTAAAACAGTAAACCCCAGATTCCCCGTTAAAACTTTCGCCGGAGTGAGATAGATAAGCTGCTGCAATGATAACAGGGAATTCACTTTAAGAGAGGAACCTGTTTTATCTCCATTCGCATTGTAGATATGGTTTGTCTGGTAAAGTTGGTTATACCCCTGGTAAACAAATCCTGGTTCACCGGCGACACCATCGTATATGTCGGACAATCCAAGGTTTGTAGGGGGAAGTGCGGGCGCTTGTGCATACATACCGGAGCGGCTTATCAGGACAATAATCATCGATAAACTCACTTTCATTCCGACTGCCCAAAAGAAGGATTTTTTCGGCATTCTCATTTCACGAATGTACCTGTGTATCGAGGGGCCAAAATTGATATAAGGCACATTTTAATGTGACCTGGATCAACGATGTTATAATGACTTTCCACTATGGACTATGTGATATTTGTCACTTATTTATTTGTCAAACATCAATGCTGAAGACGGTCAATGGTTAGAAATTTACTATTATCAAAATCAGACAAAAAATAACACGATGAAAACAGCGAAAGAATTATTGCAGACCTATCACAGTAATATTAATATTCATAGTCTGGATGCTGTAGCGTCTCTTTTTGCTGCAGATGGGGCAGTTGAACTTCCTTACCTGGCTTCTCTCGGACAGCCATGGCGGACAGAAGGGCCGGAAAATATTAAGAACATGTTCACCGGCCTTTTCAAAATGGCACCGGAGTTCAGGTTCATTAATATAAAATATTACATAGAAACACCTGATCAGGTTTTTGGAGAGTATGAGGTAGATTGTTTGTTTAACGGGCAACCCTATCAGCAATTGTACATGGGACGGCTGGTCGCTGAGAATAGAAAGATTAAACTGCTTCGTGAAGCGATGAATCTCTATCCGGTAATGAAATCTTTTCAAAGCAATATATGAATGAAAAGAAAAAACATCTGGTTGATTTTCAACAATCCCTGATGTGAGCCTGTCCGTCGCTATGTGCTGAATCCAGTAACCATTTTATAATGCTCATGTTTTTTATTTTTTAGCATGTTCCGGATCATCCTGAGGGTTTACATATGTTATGCCGGAAGGGCCATAGCCTGTGATTTCAACAATGACAGGGCCTTTGGTCATCGCAAAATGGTTTTGACCCGCCACTTCCGAATAGTTGCTTCCGGTGGGAAGCATCTTTAATTTTGTTTTATCAAATTTGTCTCCATAACCAAAATACCAATTTCCGGAAACCACAGTGGCCATTCGCTGATCAGGATGCTGATGTGCTGCAATGGTTGTGTTTCCCGCTACCTTGAGTAATATGGTATACAGGCCCGGCTTTGAAGGATCGCCAAAAATCACAATAACGTTGACGGCGGAATAATTAGAAGATCCCGGTGCGTCATGCCCTGTTCCTTTGGCAGCGAGGATTTCCTGCGGGGTCATTCTCAGCTGGCCATTGTAGCCGGCTTGAGCCAAAGAATTAAAACTCCTCAAACTAAAAATCAGAATAAATAAAAGTGCTAGTGATGTTTTCATAATGAAACTTATTGTAGGTTATAAATTATTTGCTTAGAAAAAAATCCAGGAGGCCTTTTTGTACCTGCTCTGTTTTTTCCTGAACGATCCAATGGCCTGCACCCGTAATAACATTTTCTGTAACATTCACTGCCACTACGCGGCAATGGTTTGCCAGGAAGCTTCCTGACCCATATTCTGCGCCCATCGCAAGCACGGGCATCTGCAGTTTATTTTTTTCAAATTCGTGGTTGTCCAATGCATCCTGTGGAAAATTCCCGAACCAGTGAAAGCAAGCCGTGGTTGATCCCGGTACGGAAAATGCACGGATAAATTCTGCAGATTCTTTTTTTGTAAATGGATCTTTTACATATCCCACCACGGGCCAGAAGTCCGTTAGGAATGCGCCTTCTTTTCCTTTCACCAGTTCCCCTGAAACGGGTCTTGCAAAAAAACCAAACCACCAGGCCTTCGAAGAGAAATCAGACCAGACCGGTTCCACACCCGGCAAAAGCGCATCCATCAATGCAAGTTTTTTTACTTCCGGACCGAATTGCGCAGCATAGGCATAGGCAACCATGAGGCCGATATCATGACCGGCCAGATCAATACCGGAGTATCCCAGTTTTTTCACCAGTTCATGAATGTCTACCGCCATTGTTTTTTTGTCATAACCACTATCCGGTTTGTCCGATTCACCCATTCCTCTCATGTCCGGAGCGATTACAGTAAAATGTTTAGAGAGCTCCGGTAAAAGTCTGTTCCACATGTACCAATTTTGTCCGAAGCCATGAAGCAAAACGAGGGGATCGCCTGTTCCACCAATAACATAGTGAATTTTGACGCCGTTTACATTGGCATACTGATGTTTAAAATTCGCCGGCGGACTGGCGACTGAGGGTTGACCAGCGTTATCCTGATTTCTGCAGGAAAAAATAAATATCACGAAGACCAGCCATACAGATCGTTTTTTCATTTTAAAAAGATTTAAAATTTAGACTTCGTATTAAAAAATTTAGAACCTGAATTGAATTGTTCCTGCAGCCATCAGCATATCTTTTCCCGGCCCCACCTGTTTTAAGTATTCACCAGCATTAAACCAGGTGAATTCAGCCCTAAAATACAAAAACGCATTAGGCGTATATACAAGATCGTTACCCAGTTGTCTTCCAATTTCTTTAGAGGAAGTTTCCTTACCACTATAAATCATGATGGTATTGGGTCCATACAGACCATCGTGCTCGCTTATTCTCCAAAAAAGATCATAACCAGTCTGCCAGGTTAGATTCCTGGATAATTGAAATTCGATGTAGGGATGAATATCCGACATGTTGGATGGGCCTATTACTGCGGCCAGTCCGAAATAAGCACCTCTGGGAAAAAGTGGATTGAATGTATTTAACCGGCCGTCGCCATAATTTTTATCTCCACTGATCAATTCTGTTTTCAATCCAAACTGAGGTTTGAAAAGGGAATGAAAAAATATATAGGATATATTTGCTGAAGCCGTCCAAGCTGAAACGGTACTACCTGAAAATTTACCAAACTGATATACCGATTCGCCATCGTATTGCCATCCGTTATTCACTGCCCATATCCGCATCCCCAGGGAATGCCTTAGTTCCTTTCCGCTACCGTCGTCAAAGACGGCAAACGTTTTCAATATTCCCAGGTAATAGAGATCTATATTTTTTATAACTGGAATATTGTTTAGAACCGTATAGATTCCCCAGAATTTGGTATTCGGATTGAAACGGTCATTAAATATTCCGGTCCTGGCTACGACATAATAAGAATAAAATAAACTATTGCTCATATTCCTGGCATTGTATATTAATTTCAATCCGTCAAATGCCTGTCTGTTATTCGGGCCATCCCTGACAGCAACCAGTCTTTGCGAACCGTAAGAGAATTCCTGTCTGCCAATTCTTACAATCCATTCACCTTGTTTTTGAAGTGGCCATCTGAATTCCATAAAACCCTGATGGAAATCCAATTCGTTTTCATCAACAGGAGTCAGCGGTTTGGTTTCACCATTTGCAAAACTGCTTTGGAACTGAACGAATACCCTGAACCATTTGCTCCTATGAAAATCAACCTGCGCCAGATATCGCGTAAGGATATATCCATCTGGATCCGGCGGATCTGCTCCTCATGCCTGGTTTCTGAACCAGAAATACTGATATCTCAGTTCTCCTCCGATGCTCAGATAAGTTTTTCCATCATTTGAAATGGGATTAAATTTTAAATGGTAATACCAATTGTTGCTCGTATCATTTAATAAAAATGAATAGTCTTCATCGTATCTCAGCGGTTTAAAAAAAATTTGATCCTGCGAAAAACATGGCACGGATACCAGCAAAGCCTGGATTAAAATGAGTATCCGCATGATCACTAAGATTCTAATGGTTTTCAAGCCAGTTCAGAATATAATCCGCGTCTTCCTTCCAGGTAGGCTGACCCAGCACAAAATGGTTACGCCCTTCAAATTCATTGTAGTCGGTGACCGATTGGCTGTTTTTATATTTTTTATAATTCGAATAATTCAAGGAAGCCGGAATGGTATGATCGGTACTTCCTGATGTAATGAGCAGCGGTGCGTGTTGCTTGTTGAAATTCACTTTTGCTGCAGAGGTGATGGTATCCCGGACAATTAGTTTTGATTCGGGTATGGCGAACCGGTAGTATGCTTCTTTTTGCTCTTTGAAGGTCATCCCATTAGTAAATGCATATTTCCATTGCTTGAAAGACATTAAAAAGGATTTTTTGACAGAAGTAAAAAATCCCAAGGGTCCCCACCCTGCTTTCAAAAAAGAAAATTTGAAGGTTATGATTCCTTGTGGTGGAACGGAATGAATAGCGACGCCTGCTTTCCCAAGTCCGCGCTGCAGCAATAACTGCACGATAAGGCCGCCAATAGAATGGCCTATCAGCACGGTTTGTTCCGGAAGTCCTTCGAGAATGTTTGAATAATGATCCATCAGACTTGTTAGTCTGTTAGCCGCTATCAATGGATCAGGATTTCTGTTTCTTAGCGTCTCCGGGTCTGCATCCTTAGACGGCCATGGAGGAGCTGTCGTAGTATAGCCTTTGTTTTCAAAATAAGTTCGCCACTCGTCCCAGCAATTATTACCAACAAAAGCACCCGTGATAAACAAGACTGATTTTTGCTCTTTCATTTTCATTCATTGTTATAAATGATAAATGACCAAGGGGGTGCCAGAAAATTATATTATTGCAGATCAGGGGATTGCAGGAATTTATTTTGGGGAGATCATTTTATTTCGCGGTTGGACCGAAGGTTCCGCGAAATACAATGGTTATTCAGAAAATGCTTTTTTTATTCCTAATTTATTCATTTTAGATTTCAGTGTTGAAGGAGGAATATTCAAAACTTCTGCTGCGCCGCCCGTCCCCCAAATCTTTCCATGGCATTTTTTTAAAACGCGCAGAATATGATCTCTTTCATTTTCTTCCATTGTCTTTGTATAAGTCTCTTCCGTGGTATGATCTTCCTTTTTCAGAAATTGAGGCAGTTGCACATCTTCTATGACGGATGTTTTAGCCAGCAATACACTACGCTCTATAATATGTTCCAGTTCCCGGATATTGCCCGGCCATTGATATTCCCTGAATTTTTTTTCGACCATTCCGCTGATGCCAGTTATTTTCTTTCCAGTTTTCAAATTAAAATAACGAATGAAATGACTGACCAGCTGCGGAATATCTTCTATCCGCTCCCTAAGTGGCGGCAGGGAAATGGGAAATACATTTAGCCGGTAGTATAAATCCAGGCGAAAGCGGCCTTCAGCCACTTCCCTTTCAAGATTCCGGTTGGTAGCCGCTATAATCCGGGTATTAATTTTCAGGACATACCTTGAACCAACCCGTTCCACTTCTTTTTCCTGCAAGACACGCAATAATTTAACCTGCAGCTCCAGGGGAAGTTCCCCGATTTCGTCCAGGAAAATGGTTCCGCGATCTGCCTGTTCAAACTTGCCAATCCTTCTTTCTGTAGCCCCGGTAAAAGCGCCTTTTTCATGGCCAAATAATTCCGATTCGATCAGCGAAGCCGGCAGGGCTGCACAATTAACTTTAATGATGGACTGATCCCTGCGGCCGGAACCGGCATGGATACAATCAGCGATTTTTTCTTTTCCGGTACCGCTTTCTCCAAGGATCAGGACGGATGTCTCAGATGGCGCTACCTGGAAGACAAGGTCGAGTACATTCAGTATGGAAGAACTGTTGCCAATGATATCACGGAAATGCGGAATCGTTCTTTTTGGAACCGGTGCAGTTTGGGACGGACTAAAACCTTTGGCAAAACTTTCATTTATTAATTTGCTCAGTGGCTGTTGTATCCGAAAGAGGCTATTAAGTTTTTCTGTGCTGTATCCATCCGGTGTTTTCCTGAATAAATTGAGTGTAACAAAATGGTGTTCTTGATATAAAATGGGAAATACAATATTTGAAAAGAATCCAAAGGTTCGCGCAATGAATGCCTTCAGCGGATTTATCGGGAACAATGCCGTGAATTCGTCCCCATTATAAAAGCCCGCTGTCTGATCAATACGTGTATTCTTCATCAACAGATCCATCTCGTGTATTTTGATTCCGGAAATGGTCGACAATTCATCTATTCCAATCGTCTGATATTCGTTAAAACCGATTCGCTGGAAAAGCCATTGCAGTGACTGACTATGTTCCGTGGAGTTAAGCGACACAGCCAGGCCATCGAATGGTATCAATTGCTGGAGCGCACGGACTATTGCCAGCCATTTTTTTGTCCGGCTGGTTTCTGTGACCATGATATTGTTCAATGCCTTCTGCACATTCATTTCAATTCGCCACGCGGCTTCGCTGCTTTGTTCGTGGCGATAAAACGCTATTTCGAGGGCGATCATGAGATCTTTTTCCCGGAATGGCTTCACCAGGAACCCGTATGGTTCTGTGGCTTTTGCGGCCGTCAATATTTCTTCATTTGAATTGGCAGAAAGGTAAATAAAGGCGATGGCTTCTTCTTTGAGTTGTTTAGCCAAATCGATACCGGTGAGTTTTCCCTTCAGAAAAATATCCAGTAATACCAGGGCTGGTTTCTCGATTTGTATGATGGCCTGGGCTTCCGGAACTGACCTGGCAATTTCACAAAGCGGGTAACCTGCTCGGGTAAGCATCATACGTAAATAGTCTGCTTCCACAAACTGGTCTTCAACTATAAGTATCTTTTTTTTCATCGCTAAACATAATTTTAATCGTTGTACCACTGCAACTGCATATCGTAAAATGACCGTCAATATCCCGGACAAGTCCTTTCATCAAATGCATACCCATGGTATTACTGGTGTTTTCGTCAAACCCGGAGGGCAGACCCTTACCGTCATCCGTTACAACCAACACTAGGCAGGATTCACCGGTTTTATCTATTGTAAAAGAAATGCTGATGTTGCCGTTTCGATTTGGAGGAAAAGCATATTTGATGGCGTTGGTAATGGCTTCGTTTAAAATAAGACCGATTGGAACAGCATGGTTCACTCCGAGAAAAATCCGGTCCAGTTTAAAATGAAACTGAATCCTTCTGTCGGTAAGCAATGAATCTCTGAGATAATCCACGAGTTCATGGATATAATCTGTCATATCGATATGGGACATATTTTCAGACTGGTATAGCTTCTGGTGAATGAGTGACATTGCCTGTATCCGCTGCTGGCTTTCCGCCATGGCCCCAATGGCTTCTTCATTTTTTAAGTAAGCCGATTGTGTGCTCAGCAGGCCGATCACGGTATGAAAATTATTTTTTACACGGTGATGAATTTCCTTTACCAGCCACTCTTTTTCCTCTAGAAGATGCTGCAAACGCATATTTTTATCGGTGATATTTTTCTGCTGCGCTTCCAGTTGCGTGTTATTTTTTTGTTTCAGTTTGTACCGGTTATAACCGAGGCCCAGTAATAAAATAAGCAAACCGGTACAAACGAGCACCATGTTTCTTGTATTTTTCTCAGTTCGCAAATTGGCCAACTGCAATTGGCTTTGTTCAGTTAACAGCCGGATATTTTTGTCTTTGAATATCAAATCCTGATCTTTTTTTTCTGTTTCGTATTTTACCTGCACTTCCTGCAACTGCCAGTTCTTTACAATCGTAAATATGGAATCACTCAGCAGCCTGTACCGGTTTAAATTTTGGATGGCTGAAAGATAGTTTTTAAGCGAAGAATCGGTTTTAAACAGCATAAGATAAACGTCTCTTTTCCTGAATGCAGCATTTACGAAAGATGCTTCTGAAAGGGCCCGGTTAAAATGTAAGGATGCTTTTAAAAATTCTTTGTTATTCAAAAAATAACGGCCCAGCGCATATTCGACTTCCTCGGATATTTCGTTGTCCTTCAAAAGGAAAGGCTCCAGGTGTTCCATATCAAGTATATATTTCTCTGACTTCACGGAGTTGCCGCCGTATTCGTAACACCAGGCGAGTGTACAGGCAAGACTTGCCTTACCATAACCGTCAACGGGAGGATACTTTTTTGCAAAACCGGTGATGAATGCAAGAGCCTGTGGAAGTTTATGTTGTTTAATCAGCACACGGGTATAGAGTCCGGCAGCCCGTATCGAATAAAAATCAATCGGATTTTCCAATACCCGGTTTAATGCAATGTTGAAATTCTCCGCGCTTTGATTCTCCTGCCCGAGTTCATCGTATAAATTTGCCAGATGAGAATAGAAGTTAAAAATGCCTGCTGTGTCATGGGTACTCTTCATGCTTTCAATGGTCAGCAGGGCGTAACGGAGTGATGTGTTATAATTTCCCTGAAAGTTGTAGACCGATGAGAGTAAATTGTAGGTGTAATGTAATTGCGTAAATCCAATGGATTTGTATTTTTCCAGTACTGAAAGCAATTCCATTTCAGCTATATCCAATTTGCCTTGATTCAGATGGGTATCGGCAATGGCCTTTTCCATTTCGATCACCTTTATCCTGTTTCCCGTCTTTTCATACAAGTGCATCTTTTTCGACAGGCACTCTATTCTCGTCAGTCCAATGGTATCAAGCGCCCTGATATTACCCGCCAGTTTACCCCAGTTTTTGATTTGGGTGGGTATATCTCCGCTTTTTTCAATATCAAGGGCAATCTTTACGAAATATTGAATCCCCTTATTTCTGTTGCCTTTTATTAAAAAATATTTTCCGTAATAGGCATCGATTTCATTTTGAAAGTTCGGTTCAAATGATTCTTTATTCGTCTGGCTCGCCTGATGCAGATAAAAAAAACATTTTATCCAGGTTTTCCCTTATTGCATTTTGTTCAAAATAGTAATAGAGCGTGAGTTGCAACAAAACGGGCACCTTTTTCTCATCTGAAATATCCTGTTTTAACAATGCCAACAGTTCGGTTGCAGGTTTGGCAACCAACTGCGCATGCAGTGGTTGATAACAAAAAAAAATCCAGAAAAACGCAGTCACCATCCTTCTCATAGCTGCAATTTACTAGTAATTTAAAGTTAGGGTTAAATATCAGGACGACTCAAAGGAACAAAGCGCTAACCACGATATATCGCGGTACTAAACGGTGTTAACTCTTTTCCCAGGTAATATTTTGTCCATAGCATAGATGACTTAGCCATGGAAAAAGTACCCGTGTTCAGGAAAGAATATATTTATTTCACTTACTTATATAATACCTGTGCAAAGAATAATGCATTTGATTCTACAATGTATGTAATGCAAATTTCCAGCGTAAAGTGTACCAGTTATTTAGTAAATGAAGAGAGTTTTTCCTCAGCGTTTTAACTATTAAAAATTAGGGTACATTTATGTCAAACACTACTGCAATGAGTCACTCTTATGTAAAAAAATTTGTCACTTATTTCGCCCTTGCCACATTCACCTGCCTGGGCTCCGGCGCATCTGCGCAGGCCATCACCGGTGATCAGGTCAAGGCGCAATTCCTCAAGGATTGGCAACGGGCGAAAGCTTACACACTTGACTATCTCAACGCTATGCCGGCCGACAAATATTCCTTCAGGCCAGTTGACAGTATCCGCAGCTTCGCTGAGCAGATGCTGCACCTCGCCTGGGACAATGTCTTCCTGAACATGGTCGCCACTGGTAAAAAGATAGACTGGGTGCCCGGCCAAAAGTTCAACTGGCATGATGGTGAAAAAATTGATTGGCCCGACGGCTACCTCGAAAATAGCCCTACCGCAAAGGGTAAGGATTCCGTCGTGTATTATGTGAGTAAAAGCTACGACATTGCCCTTCAGTATATACAAACACTGGATCCTAACAAATATGGGGAGATCACGGGCATGCGCAATATCACAGACACCCGCTATGCATGGCTGCTCAAGGCTTTCGAGCACCAGACCCACCACCGCGGCCAGACTACGATCTATATCCGCCTGGTGGGCGTTAAGCCACCAAACGAGAGATTGTTCTGAGATCGGTCAGTTTTTTCCT
>Ga0206912_1030_pt1 | contig 45084 bp, 38 predicted proteins | sample Alteio_BWOrgHeat_75_FD_152933 | JGI IMG/M metagenome (GOLD analysis project Ga0206912, IMG submission 152933) | Enriched cells from forest soil in Barre Woods Harvard Forest LTER site, Petersham, Massachusetts, United States -... | ecosystem: Environmental > Terrestrial > Soil > Temperate forest >... | reverse complement strand
AGACCCTTAAAGAGGCTCACTACTCACATCCAAAGCCCATTAAAATCCAAAAAGAACAGGGGCAAAAAAAGAAGCGCAAAGAGATCCATGGAGTGGACGTTTTCATTCAATCGGGCGATGGCGTCGATAAACTCGAAAAACAATTGGAAAAAATCATCGGACCGGAGTTTAAGCTTGCGATCATCTATAACCGCGGTGTGCAAGTCTGGCCCCACCTAATGCCAGAGACGGCCTGTAGCGATACCTGGCGCTGTCGCTTTATAGCTGCGGATAAAAAGTTTGTCACCCATCAGCAGATCGCAAATCTACTTAAAAAGCTGGCTGAGGCCAATATCGATTTTCTACACACCGAAAATCTGTGCTGCTTCGATGGAGTTCCCGCCTACACGCTATCCCAAGAGGAACAGTAAACTAAACGTCGCTTCCTTCTAACTCGACAATTTCATCGTGGTTATACTGCCGCTCGTCCAATTCCCCCTCCTGTTTGGCTACATACACCGCGACGACAGCATCGCCTAGGATGTTCAACACCGTCGACACCATCTCGCGCACGCGGTCGATGCCGGCGAGGAGAGCTAAGCCCTCGATCGGCAGGCCCACAGAGGCAAAGACGACGGTCAGCATGATGAAGCCCGTCCCAGGAATGCCTGCAGCCCCAATGGCAGAAAGGGTGGCTGTGACGACGATGGTCAGCAGAGCTTGCCAGCTTAAGTCAATGCCATAAGCCTGCGAGACAAAGACAGCGCTCATCCCCTGAAAGATCGCCGCGCCATTCATGTTGATCGTGGACCCTAAGGGGAGAACAAAACTCGTGATATTTTTGGAAACGCCCAAATTCTTCTGCGCGCAATGCATGGAAACGGGCAGTGTGGCGGAGCTACTGCAGGTCGAAAAGGCCACCATGATGGCATCGCTCATGCCTTTGAAAAAAGGAATGGGATTTAACTTTGCCAGCAGCCACAAGATGCCGCAAAAGACAATGACGACATGGACCGCACAGGCGAGGTAGTAAGTCGTCAAAAATTTAGCTAAAGGAACTAAAACGCCTATCCCAAAAGAGCCGGTCACCGATGCCATAATAGCAAATACGCCAATGGGCGAAAACTCCATGATGATGGAAGTCAGCCTGTACATCACATCGGCGAGGGATTCCAAGAATTCTAAAATCGGCTTCCCCTTTTCGCCAGCAAAGTTGATGGCCACGCCAAAGAAGAGAGCAAAGACGATGATCTGCAAAACATTGCCTTCCGCAAGCGAGGCGATCGGATTTTTTGGCACGATCGACAAAATAATCTCAGTGATGGAGGGCGTTGGCCCAAGATTGACTTCCGTTGTGGCCTGTAAACCAAGTCCCAGGCCAGGTTGGAACAGCTTAGCAAAGAAAATGCCAAAGGCGATGGCGATAATCGTCGTCAAGATATAGAGGAGGAGGGTTTTGAGACCTACACGTCCCAATTTTTGCGGGTCGTGGATGCTGGTGATGCCCACAGTCATGGAGGAGAGCACGAGCAGCACGATGATCATGCTGATGAGGTTGAGAAAAATCGTGCCGACAGGCTTAAAAATTTCTGCCTGCGGCCCCAAAAGAAAGCCCGTGATCACCCCTAACACAAGGGCAATGAGAATCTTGACCCACAACTTCATGTCAGCTGCCTATCTCTCGTCAAGTTGCCCTTGACCCGTTGGATAAAGTCCTCCCACTGCGCCTTTCCTTCGACTAAGGCTAAATGCATGCGCACCCAGACGATGGGCAAGGCAAGGTCTAAAGCTTCGACAATTTTTACGCGGTCTTTTTCTGTGCAGATCAGCTTTTCAGCCCCCTTTGCAGCGCATTCCTTGGAAAATTGGATGAGTTGATCGGGATCAAAGTCCATATGGTCGGGAATGCAATACTGCCCCACGATCACAGCTCCAAGCTCTTGCACGGTCTTTTCGAAATAATCGGGATGCGCGATGCCGCAAAAAAGCCCGACTTTGACATCTTGAATGGAGCTTATAGGCTTGTCCTGGAGGTCAAACACCCCTTCGACAACGGGCTTTGCGCCAATGACGGGCGCGGTCGTGTAATGGGCGATTTGCTGGCGAAGTGCCGTCAGGTCATCGTGAAGGTGGACGTTATTTAAGATAATCAGGTCAGCCCGCGCTAAAGACTTAGCCCCTTCGCGCAAAAAACCGCGTGGTAAAAAGTATCCATGGCCAAAAGGGTCTCTAGCATCCACCACGACCACTTCAAAGTCGCGCGCCAAGTGGCGGTGCTGCATGCCATCATCGAGTAGAATCAGCTTCGCACCGGCCTTTGCGGCAATGTTCGAAGCTTCATGGCGGTCCTTGCCTACGCACACAAAGGCTTTAGGGAGATTTTGGGATAACATATAGGGCTCATCCCCGCAGACGGATGGAGGGTGCAGAGGGCCGTTGCCGCGACTCAAGATGACGGGTTTGCTTAACTTTTCTGCTTGGGCGCGATACCCTCTTGCGAGGATGGCTAAGGGAATGACATCGTAGAACTCTTTGGCAAGCAGCATTGTCACGGGTGTTTTGCCAGTACCCCCTGCGACGATATTGCCGATGCTGATGACGACAGGTACGGGCGGAGTATAACGACGCAACCAGCCATGGTCAAAGGCCCAGTTGCGGCAGAAGACGATAAAGCGAAAGATCCAGCTGAAGAATTGGAGAATGGCACGAAAAAAGGAAGCCACCACCCCTTTGCGCTTGCCATTGATTAGGTCGAGAACATAGAGCTCTAATTTTTTTGACATTTTTCCTGAAGAGACAAGCTTTTTTCAGGAAAGAGCAGGAGTTCGATCATCTCGATCAGGATGTGGATGGCAGCCATATGGGCTTCCTGGATGCGGTCGGAGGTTTCAAAGCCGTCGATGCTAAGCTCTAGGTCTGCAAAACCCTTCAACTTGCCGCCCCCTTTGCCAAGAAAGGCAATGGTCTTAAGATCCATCGCTTTTGCCGTCTCCATCGCCTTGATGATGTTGGGCGACTTGCCACTCGTGGTGATACCTACAAACACATCGCCGGGTTTTCCGTACGCTTCTACGCCCCGTGCAAAGATCCATTCAAAGCCTAAGTCATTGCCCGTGCAGGTGATGTGGGCCGGTTCGCTTAAGGCAATGGCGGGCAGAGCTTCACGGTATTGGCGGAAGATGCCGGTGAGTTCTTCAGCAAAATGCGACGCATCGCACAAGCTCCCCCCATTTCCAGCGATGATCAGCTTATTTCCCTGTTCAAAGGCCTGGGCGATAAGACGCGCAGCATTTTCCATAAACTGCAGAGCGTGAGGCTGCTGCAGCTGTTCGGCGGCTCGCATGACATCTTGAACTGATTGTATAATCCGATTTCGCATAATAAGGACTATTTTCCCCGATCTCAACGATAAGAAGCAATGCAAAAAGTCTGCAAAAAGTCTGAAATCTGATAGGATCCTAATTTTTAAAAGGAGTTTTAATATGCATGTTGCTTCAAGCTTGACTCAGCCCATCAGTACCTCTTATCCCCTTTGCTATAGCTCTAATCCCAAACATTTGCCCAATCCCCATGACGGACGCGAACCGCAAAGGCGCATCGGAATCGCAAGTTTTGATGGCGGAGGGTCGCGGATTGCCATTACGGCCTATTTTTTAGAAAGGGTTGTAAAAGCAGCCAATGTCGAAATTCATGAGGGCTATGATATCTTTGTAGGCACATCTGCAGGAGGGTTGCTAGCTTTGCTTTTTACATGGGGAAAAACTCCTTACACCATCAAGTGGGTGGTGGAGAATTTAGAAGCTATCGACCAAGCCATATTTCCTCCTATTACAACGACTTGGCCAGAGTATCTTTGGAATGGGTTTAGAAATAATATAAATAATCTTTTCCATCCTGAGTACAATGCACAGTCTTTTGAACAGATGGCTGCAAAAAATTTCGGAACCATACGTGTCAATGAATCCTATAAGCCTGTCCTCGTGACCACTTGGGAGGCGAATCACCTACAGCCTTTGCAAATCACCACTCACAACACAAAGGAGGGGCTCTTTAAGAACGTGACCATGGCGGCTGCTGCGCGCTTTACCACTGCAGCTCCAACCTTATTTCCCCCAGCAGAAATAAAAGTTGGCGATAAGGTAGAAGCAGTTCTTGAGGATGGGGGCATGTTTGCCAATAATCCTGCCCGCCTGGGATTGAATTATGCCGCGCAGCTCTATCCAAAACGCATCTTCGACCTGAATTCCTTTGGAACTGGAATAGCCAAAACGAAAGACGATTCGCGCAAGATTAACCCTAACAATATGGGTTTATTAAAGATAGCAGGCCCCATTTCCTCTGATCTTTTGACAGCTCAGACCCAAGAAGTCCATTTTGACATAAGCCAAGCCACCGAAGGAGAGAAGGGCTATACCCGCCTACAAGTGCGCTTAAAAGATGATAGCATGACTCAGTCAAGCCCCGCGGCCTTAAAAGCTTTCAAAGAGGTTGCGGATAAGATGTGGGATGAGAATCCCGACATCGTCAACGAGATCGTGCAAGGAATGAAGGATCGACAGGATAAGGCAGTCTTTGTTTAACCTACACCAGTTCGATCAGGCCTTTTTGCTCCCACAGGCGGAGATAATTTAAAACCTCCTGTGGGTGCAGTTCGACTTCTTTGGCCAGCGACTCCACAAAGAAGGCAGGGGGCTTCATGGGCAGAAGATCCATCACGAGGCGTAAGCTTTGGACGGTTTTCCCTGCGACAGAGCCAAAAGCAGGCTGACCTGGGTCGACGTAGAGGTCGTAAGAAGGGTGCGCAAGGGCCGGAACCCCCTGAAATTTTTTGCGCAAAAGCGTGGACTTATCAAGCTCTTTGATCATCTTGAGAAGGATTTGCACGGATTCTTCTAAAGACTCTTGCGAAATGATGCTGGGATCATCCTTATCGGAGTGGTACTCAGGATAAGGATAGCGGGATAAGCTGGGCATGGGGATGCCATAACTTTCCCACACATTTTCGTCATTGCAGACGATGCTGCGAAAAGGGCCGGTGCGATGGGTATGCGACTGCAGCGCGTTAAGGAGACAGGATTCGAGTTGAGACTTGCCTTCACGGCTCTCCTGAAAGGCTAGTTCCGTTCTGCTGCCCAGCATTTCTAAGAAAAGGGATTCCATCACGTCGTGGCGCCTTTCTGGCAGATAAAAGACGGACCCGATGATTTCTTGGACGATGACGAGGCGATAGGTGAATTTCGTGTGCTGCTGTGCAAGTCTTCGAAACAATTCGACGCCGACAGCAACGCCAGCTAAATCATCGTTGGCCATGCCAGGATGGTCGAGGTGTGCGACAAAGGCAAAGGTCTCAGGATGGTCTCCAGCCTTGGTGTATTCAGCTACTTTCAGGTAACCTTCCGACTCCGAGGTTGTGATCGAAACTTCATAGTTGCCCTCCGGAAGCTTGTCGTAGAAGTCCTGTGAGACACAAAAGCCCCAGTCGCGCTGCCATGGACGGTAGTGTTGCCGGAAGTGATAGGGAATGGATTGGGGATTGCGTCGGTCAAAATGCAGGTGTTTACGCAACTCTTCTCTTGAGACAGTCCCTTGAAAGGGCGCAGATAGGCCAACGATCTTAAGGGGATGGTCGACTTCGTAGATCACGGTGCCCTGATGGCTAATCGTGCCTTCTAAGAGGTCCCATTTGGGAGGGATGACCCAACCTTGCATGGGTTGTGGAGAGAGATATTGGTAAATCGCAAAGGGAAGTATTTTTTGCAAGTAGTCGATGCAAGCATCGTAATCGGAGGAGCAGAAGTTGCGGTCGCGCCGGTAAAGGTCTTGAATGACTTGAAACGCTACAGATGTTTGCATCAATCTATCCATTTTGTTATAGATACTGTTTATGATTGGAACACTTTTATCGGCTGCCTTTGCCTTATTTATCGCTTTTTATCCCATGCACATGGAAGCCAACATCCCTTGGACGATCGTCATGGTGTGCATGGTGATCCTTGCGGCGCTTTTTTTAGCCGTACACGCCGGTCTGCAGGTGTTTGCTTGGGCCCCTCTGGTTAAAGCAGGACGCAGCATCACACCGCGCGTTGCTGACCTTTTTCATCATGACCCTGGCCTGCGCTGGGCAAGTTGGTATTTGACCCTTTTCCCACTCGCCACCTTTCTCATCATCCTAGTCATCGCATTATTCAGCAACATCAACAAGATCGACCTATTGGCGATCTGGATCTTGCTGCTAGGGATTGCCGTTGATGTTTTGCACTACAGTTTAAAAAGAATTTTGAAATTTTTCAATCCTTTCAACATCTTGGGAATGCTCACCCAAACCGCTAAGAGCGACGTGCAAGAAGACCGCGATATGGATCTCCACGACTGCATCGATGCGATTTCCGAAGTGGCGACAAAGGGGATTGAAACCTCCAGCACAGCTTTGCCGAACGATGCTTTAAATGAGTTGCAGATCATCACGCGCAATTTCTTGCAATCGGCTAAGAGCATTGCGCATTGGAAGTTGAAGGATGAACAGCCGGGCAATGAAGATAAAGTCACCTATGCGCTTTTCTTCCTCTTCCAGCGCATCGAGCTTATCAATGACAAAGCCATTGAGAAGAGGCTAGAACCCGTCTGTAGCACTGTTGTGACTACGCTTGGCAAGATTGCCATCCATGCGGCCAAGTTCGATGTCTCTTTAGCCAGTTACCCCATTCACGTGTTAGGACGCTGCGCCCTAAAAGCCCAGCAAAACAACCTTCCCGACGTGGGTGTGAAGGGCAACATTGCCCTTTTGGAAGTTGCCAAGGCGATCATGACGGAGACCGATGTCACCTACCAGGAGATCAAGGAGCCCTTTGCTGTCCTGATTAACGACATGCATGAAATTTCCAAGGAAATCTTCCGCCAAAATAAAGAGACGGACATCGAAGAGCTGCGCAAGCCCTACCGTCTACTGAAAGAGTATTTTACTACAGAGAAGATGGCCAGCCACCCCGACACCCCCAACATCTTAGCCCAGCTCAATCAAGTGATCGCCGAGTTTGACGCCCTCGAGCTCGTCCTCAAGACTATCCCACCCCTCACCACCGAAGAACCTAAGGAAAAGCCTCCCGAAACTCAAAAGTGAGGAAATTTTTTGAAAAATTTTCTGTCGCGACCTTTTTTCGGACGATATTTTTTGTTGTAAGTTATTGTGTTAAAAAGACTTAACACACACATTTGTTTTTGGCGTATGATGTATTCTCTTAAAGCTAAGTTGACGACCTCTTTTTCAGATTTCAAACCATTGCCTGACATGCCTTCCTCCGTCGGATACTATTTTACATGGGAAGGGTTTTAGGGGAAAGGGGGCGGGGAGATTCCCAGGTGAGGGAAGCGATGGACAGGAAAGACGGCGTTTAAGGTGAAGAAAAAGCGGCTTGCTTCATTTGATACACATGTACAGCCGTTTGCCTGGACCCGGTCCCTTCGGAAAAGATGGGTGAAAATTGCACCGGCGACTGCGCGTTAGGGGAAGGGGGGCGGAGATTTCCAAGTGAGGATTTCGCTGGAGATGGGATGCGGGATCTGCAGACGGAAGTGGTGCAGATAGATGATATTATTCGGGAGAGGGGTCTTGCTGCCATACTTGCTGTCGCCCACGATGGGACAAGCAATGGCGGCAAACTGGGCGCGAATCTGGTGGTAGCGGCCCGTTTCTAGCTCGATTTCTACAAGTGCGCGGGGGCCAATTTTTTTTAATAGGCGGTAATGCAGGCGCGAAAGCTTGGCGGCGGGGTCAGAGGAGACGCGAGCCTGGTAGTCATCGTGGAGAAGATGATGTTCGAGCGTCCCTTCAGCTTGAGGGGGGGCATTTTCAAGCAAGGCATGATAGGTCTTGACGCTTTGCTTGCCACGCTGGGAGGCGTTGAGACGCGAAAGAGCCTTGCTGGTCTTGGCAAAGAGGACGATGCCGCTGACAGGCTTGTCTAGGCGATGCACAGCCTCCAAAAAGACGTTGCCTGGCTTTTTATACTTCTCTTTCAACCAAGCTTTGCAGATAGATTCTAGACTGGGTTGGTCGGTGCCGCTAGGTTGTGTGAGGAGGCCTGCAGGCTTATTCACGACCAAGAGATGGTTGTCTTCAAAGAGAATGTCAGGATGCACGTTGCCGCAAGGCCTCATAGAGCAGAAGAGTTGTCGCCATCGCCACATTGAGAGAATCTGCCACTCCTAGCATGGGAATGCGCACTTGCAGATCAGAGCCTTTCATCCAGCGTTCGGATAATCCCAGCTGCTCTGTCCCCACAGCGATAGCTAGGGGTCCTCTCAAGTCAACTTCAGTGTAAACATTTTTAGCTGAAGGAGTTGCGGCTAAAATCCGAATCCCTTTCTGCTTTAGCCAATGAAGCGTTTCCTCGCCTTGAGCTTCAACGACAGGAATAGTGAAGAGGGTCCCCACGCTTGCGCGGACGACATTGGGATTATAGATATCCGTGCAGCGGTCGCAAACGACAAGGCCATCCACCTTCACAGCATCGGAAGAGCGCAAAATAGTCCCTAGATTGCCGGGCTTTTCAATCGCTTCGGCCACAACTAAGAAGGGCGCTGCGTGTAAATTTAAGTCCCGCAAAGTCGGATGGCGCATGGGAGCTATGGCTAGCAAACCATCGGGGCGGTCGCGATAAGAAATCTTCTCAAAGACTTGCGGAGTGCAAGTAATCACACGGCCGCGTTTGGCGATGCGTTGGATTAGGGCATTTTCGTTGCTGCCCAAAAAATTCTCCGGACAAATGAATAAAGTATCCACAGCCCAGCCAGCATCAGTCGCCCGCAGTAGCTCGCGATATCCTTCGATGAGAAAGCGTTGCTCTTGCTCCCTCCCCTTGCGGTCGCGTAGGTGAAGGACCTGTTTAACGCGAGGATTCTGCACGCTGCTAATAAGCAACTCATCTTGCATGTTGCCACCTCGCATAGGTGCCACTCGGCAAAGACAATGCCCCTGCAGTGCCCTCAAGCAGCATTTCGCCAGCGTCGATTTTACCAGGAAGTCCTTTTAGGGCTTGTTTGAGGAGATGCTCCATGGCAATAGGTGTAAAACCCGGCGTATGACAAGAAAAAAGAAGGAACTGTGGCTGGTCGGAGAGCAGGGTGCGGCATTGCTGAAGGAGGGGGTTAATCTCCTCTTCGATTTTGAATATCTCTCCGCGCGATCCCCGCCCGAAGCTGGGAGGGTCTAAGATTATGGCGTCATAGCGGCTGTTGCGGCGGATTTCGCGCGCTAGGAACTTATTCACATCATCCACAATCCAGCGAATCTTGCCTTCTAAGTTATTTAGAGCGGCATTTTCATTAGCCCAGGTGACCATGCCCTTGGAGGCATCCAAGTGGCAAACGGTAGCCCCCGCCTTAGCTGCAGCTAGTGTGGCACCCCCTGAATAAGCAAAGAGATTAAGGACGCGGATCGGCTTTACTAGGGACTGCTGGATCCATTCCCAAAAGGGCTTTTGCTCGGGGAAAATGCCGAGATGCCCAAAATCCGTAGGCGAGATTTTGAATAGAATCCCTCCGACTTCTACTTGCCAAACATCCTTCATAGCCTTATTTTTGATCCAGCGGTTGTCCGGCTCCCTGGTGAAGGTGGCATCGGCTTTTTGCCACTCATTTTCAGAAAGGGAGGGTTGCCAAACCGCTTGGGCACAGGGTCTTGCAATAAGGTAAGGGCCAAAGCGCTCGAGCTTGCGCCCGCTGCCGCTGTCGATAAGGGCATAAGATTTCTTTTCCATGCTTATCTATTTTACAGATTATCTGTGAAACCGCCCATAATAAAAATACACGAGGACGCCGATGACGAGCCAAACGATGAGGCGCAACCAGGTTTCAATGCCAAGAGATAGCATCATGAGGAGACAAACGAGAATGCCCATAATGGGCACGAAGGGCACCCAAGGTGTTTTAAAAGGCCGATAGAGTTTTGGCTCCGTATAGCGCAAGACTAAAACTCCCGCACAGACTATCGCAAAGGCAAAGAGGGTGCCAATACTCGTCATATGGCCAACGACGGATAAAGGGGCAAAGGCGCCAATCAATCCCGAGAAGACCAACAAGATGAGATTCGAAATCCATGGTGTATGATAGGTGGGATGGATATTGGCGAACATAGAGGGCAACAACCCATCCTTAGCCATGGCATAGAAAACGCGGGATTGACCCAAAAGCAAAACCAACATCACCGATGTCAGACCCGCCAAAATCGCTAACTTGACTAGCCCCTGCAGCCAATGGAAAGGGGTATTTTCGATCGCTAACGCAGCAGGCGCAGCTACATTCAAGTCCTTGTAATTGACAAGGCCGGTCATCACCAAGGAAAAAAGCACATATAATATTGTGCAAATCACTAAAGACCCTAAGATGCCGATGGGCATGGACTTTTGGGGAGTTTTAGCCTCTTGAGCTGCCGTAGAGACCGCATCGAACCCGATGTAGGCAAAGAAAACGACGCCTGCTGCACGCATGACGCCCGACCATCCAAAATGGCCAAACTCCCCGGTATTAGGCGGTAGAAAGGGTTTATAATTATCGTAGTTGATGTAAAAAGCCCCCAACGCGATGAAAAGAATCACCACTGACACTTTTGTGAGCACCATGGCCGCGTTAAACACGGCTGACTGCTTAATCCCCACAATCAAGATGACCGAGATGACCGCGATGATTAAAAGAGCCGGCAGGTTAATAAACCCATATTCGTAAACGCCAGCGACATGCGAGATCGGCTGCCAGGGGGAAGCGACAAAGGCTGCGGGGAGTTCGATGTTAAAGTCCTTTAACAAAGAAACCATATAGGCCGACCAGCTGATCGAGACTGCTGCGGCCCCGATGGCATATTCCAGAATCAAGTTCCAGCCAATGATCCAGGCGATAAATTCACCCAGCGTGGCAAAGGCGTAGGTGTAAGCGCTGCCAGCGATCGGGATCATGGCGGCAAGTTCGCTGTAGCAAAGGCCTGCAAAGGCACAGCCTACTGCGGCGATGAGGAAGGCGATGACGATAGCGGGGCCTGCATTTTCTGCTGCGGCAATCCCGGTGATCGAAAACAGCCCAGCGCCAATGACGCAGCCAATGCCGAGCAGGATGAGGTCAAAGGAGGTGAGATGCCGTTTGAGTTTGTGGTTCCCTTCTTCGCTGCTCTCTTGGAGTTCTCGAATTGATTTGCGTGTCCATAGGCCCATCTCGTTCCAGATAGCGGGTTACAGGATTTAACGCAAACGGGGGGTTATTTATTTTTGTTTTGTCATCATCTGCATTTGCCGCTGAAGTTGCTCACCTTCCTCATCTCTCTAAAGAGCGCCGTGTTTCCTCCCCCCAAAGGAAGACGAGGGGCGAAGCCACGAGTCGACCGCGGGAGCATTCTAGACAAGATATGTGGAAACCTCTCGCTGCCCCTCGCAGATAATTGCCTAAAGAGTGCCGTGCCTCCTCCCCCAAAGGAAGACGAGGGGCGAAGCCACGAGTCGACCGCGGGAGCATTCTAGACAAGATATGTGGAAACCTCTCGCTGCCCCTCGCAGATAATTGCCTAAAGAGTGCCGTGCCTCCTCCCCCAAAGGAAGACGAGGGGCGAAGCCACGAGTCGACCGCGGGAGCATTCTAGACAAGATATGTGGAAAGCTCTCCCTGCCCTCGCAGAATTGACTAAAGAGCGCCGTGTTTCCTTCCCCCAAAGGCAGCGGTGTCCGGATGATCCTATACTGTGAGGGTGAGTAACTCCTTCAAAAGTACATCTACGGCCTCTTCCATGATCCGGTCGCGGGAGCCGGAGAGGTGGAACTGCCAGGTATGGACACCCTGCTTGGAAGCGATGGAACCCCAAATGGTGCCCACGGGCTTGGTGGGGGTGCCCCCATCGGGACCCGCAATCCCTGTTACAGCGATGGCGTAATCACTCTGGGTAAGGTGCAAGATATTAGTCGCCATCGCGCTCGCCACCTCGGAGCTAACGGCACCATGCTGTTCGATGAGCGCGGGCGGCACTTTTAAGAGGTTGATTTTCAACGAGTTGGAGTAGGCTATCAGGGAGCCAAGAAAGTAACGCGAGGCGCCGGGAAGACGCGTCAAGCGCGCTGCCAGATGGCCGCCTGTACACGATTCTGCCAGGCTTAGAGTCCATCCGTTATCGATAAAACGGCGATGGACGGTTTCTTCGATCATGGAACGAAAACCTGAATTTGGTGTTTCTTAAGTTGAGGATGAGTATTGATCCAACTCAGGCAGCGATTGCCGAGACGCATCGGCACATTGATCTTGTGCCCCTCTACTAAGAAGGGGGTGGGGATTGTATGGTGCCGGATCCAGCGCTGCAGGTTTTTAAAAAGAGAGGTATTAGGAAATTGAGGGCTTTCATCCACGGATAGAGCTTCCTTCGTTTTGGGATCTTGGTAGAGCTGTGGATAGGAAAACTGCAATCCCCATAAGATGCTTTCTGTTCCAAAAACCATGGCGCGAAACTTGTTATCATGCTGAGAATACCCTAGCGAATGAGGCTGCAGCTGAATCACGGGTTTGGCGATGCGCATCAATTGGCGGTCGCTCCCCACGGGAATGGAAAAAAGAGCTTCAGGATCCTGTGTAAAGACAGCGCTAAAGATTTGGCGATAATCGGACTCGGCAGGCAATTTACCCTCTTGAAGAGAGGCAACATACTTTTTATAAATCTTAAGAAATTGCGCTTTCGTTAAGTGCCCTTCGCCCTTGTGGGTCACAGCGCCTGAAATATAAATATCGAATTCACCCATTGCAGTGAGCAGGTTTTGCATCTCCCCTTCATCGATCAAAAGCTGCACTTTAAGCCACTTGGTGGCTTGCATGGCGTCAGGCTTTGTCATAGCGCCACGATGCAAAAAAGAGCCACACGATCCCGACGAAGATCGCAGAGTCGGCTACATTGAAGACGGGATAGGTATAACCCCATAAGACGAAGCGGAACATGTCCACCACATGGTCATAGAGGAAAAAATCGAGGATATTTCCCATTGCCCCAGCGATGATTAAACTTAAGGGGATGCGCCAGCTCGGGTGTTTATTGAAAAATAGCGTGTAAACAATGAGCGCCAAGACCAGCAAAATGCGCACCAGGAATAAGTAGAGATGGTAGTCGGCTAAAACACCCCAGGCTGCTCCGCGGTTGGTTTCATGGACGAGCGAAAATTCGATCCCAAGAAAGTCCTTGAAGATGCCTATCCCACCGTAGGGGTAGTGGGGGGGTGCAAAATGCATATTAACCAAATGGGTTTGCACCCAATCTTTGGTAAAGAAATCGATTGCCACCACACAAAGTCCTAGGCTTAAAGCTAGCCAAAGGCTTGTGAGAAGGCTTTTGGAATTAACTCTAGAGAGATGATAATTATTCAAAGAAGACCCTTTTCCAATTGTTCTTGTGCGCGCACAGTCATCGTCGCGTAAGGGACCGCTTCCAAACGGGGCATGGGGATATCGTCCCCTGTGATATCACAGACTCCATAGGTACCCTCGCCGATCTTCTCAAGGGCGCGGTCGATCTGCCTCAGAATGCTATATTCGCGCGAAGTGACTTCTAAGCTGATCGTGCGATCGAAGTCATCGGTTCCTTGATCGGCCTGATGTTGCGAATAACCGGTCGCTTCATCAGGCTTTTTCACCTCATCCGTGGAACCTTTCAAGGAGTGTGTGAGTTGTGCGCGCATCTCCTCCAAGCGTTTCTTAAATTTTGCTATATCAGTTTTTTTGAGCGCCATCTAATTCCTCCTCGAGTTTCTTGGCATCATCTTTAGACTTTATGGACTGAATAGCGTCCATTAGTTCTTCTATATTTTTGAAGCGGCGATAAACGCAAGCAAAACGTATATAAGCAATAGGATCAAGAGCTTGCAATTCTTTCATCGCCATATCTCCCAATTCTTTCGTCGCAATCTCCCTCACCTGCATCTGCAGAAGGTCCCCCGTGATTTTAGAGGCGATTGCAATGACTTGATCATGACTGATCGTCGTATGGTTGCAAGCGGAACTAAGCCCATTGATCAGCTTTTGCTGCTGAAATTCCTCAAATCTACCATCGCGCTTGAGTACTTGTAGAGTGAGTTCGATCGTTTCAAACGTCGTAAAGCGCCGCATGCAGTTCAAACATTCACGTCTCCTTCGAATCGCGTTACCTTCGGGAGCGTCGCGCGAATCGGTCACTTTTAGCTCTAGATGCTGACAAAAGGGACATTTCATAGGACCACTTTAGCCTTGTTTTCCACTAGGGAGGCTCAAAATAAGGAATCAAGCAATTTGAGTCCACCAAAAACATTTCCTACCTACGAACAAGTATTTTTAATATAACATTATTTAAGATAAATTCATATTGATTCAAATTAGCATTCCGTTCTAAAGTGGGATGTTTATATTATATTTTCCTAAAAACTATTATGGTATTTGGTCCTTCTGGTCTTAGATCTGGCGTCCCAGTTCAATCGCCTCAGCCTTTTCAGGGCAAACGAGCAGAGGATCAAGGGACGATTGGCAAAGAGGGCTTAGTCGAGCCCCTGCTCTCGAGAGAAAGCCCTCTAGCCATTCAAAGCCAACCCCAAGTCCACCCCGCCCCAGACACCTGTCTTAAGGCATTGAAGCAGCTGCGTGACATTGAACTGAGTTTCCCCCACTTAACCCAAGTGCGCAGCCACCAAGCCATGTTGCAGCGCTTTTGCGATTTTGCTGCCGCCCATGGGCTTGAAATAATCTCTATAAAACTCGTCGGGTCAGATGCATGGAAAAAAGTAGGTGCACTGCATTGCAAAGATTACATGAAAGAGAAATACCCCTCTTTGAAAGGACCCCTTGAAAAAGTAAATGTTTCTCCTATTGATCAACAAACACACGATGTCGATATCATCATACGCTACCGTCCTTTAAGGAAAGATGCCCCCTCCCTTGAAGAAGCCTTGTTCAGCGATTTCATCCATGGATTCCATCGAGAGATTAGCTTTTCAGTCAATTATCTCTATCGGCCGCCCAAAACCTTCAAAGGCTTAGAAACGCTGATCTGCGAACTGGCAAACCCTAGAAATCGAGAAAATATCCGCTATATTCGACTCGATGCAGAGTTGCCATGGGTCAATGAAAGAACCATCAGGGAAGCAGATCTTGAAAAGTTAATCGATTTCATCAAAAACAATGGCAATTTCGTTGCTCTTGCCCTGGAGCATAAAGAAGCCCTTTTGAAGTCCCTTTTCCTCACGGTATTCAACAAGACTTATGACCAATTAAGAGAAATAGTGGGTGTCAAAAATCCTCCTTTTTTCAACTATTACCACATTTTTAAAACAGGAGCTCAAGGAGCCGCCAAAGACCGCTTTACATTCTCTTGTCGCGACAAAGAGGGACGCCTTTATGAATTCTCCCTCATTCGCTTTCAAGAAGTCAAAAATCCCGCTCCTGACAGACGCGTGAAATTTCAAGAATTAGCCATCGATCTGTTGCCTGCCATGGAAGACGTCTCTAAAGCCACGCTCATCGTTTCTGACCAAGCGATCCATGACAAACTTTTTGGCCAACTCTATTGGGAAAATCTGCCTTTCGCGAATGAAAATGACTTTGCCTTCCATTGTTACTCAGTTGCTCAAGGACTTACATGCCCTCAACCGGGTGCTGAGAGCTATTTGACTTCCCTGACGCGTGATAAAAATATCAGCAATACGCTAAACGAACGCTTGGTGGGCCGTCATTCCCCTCCCATGCATCTCCTCGCCTACTACTTTCATGCCAGTTCTTTACTCCTTGAAAAAGGGTACAAAACCGATGTGTGGGCGACGCTACCTGCCCATCAAATCGATCGGCGGTCTTTAAGCCCTATCGAAGCGAGTCTTTTAGACGCTAAAGATTTCCCCACGCTCCACGCACTCATACAAGAATTTCAATATTGGTTTCTCCTTACCTCAAACGAACAGCGCGGGAACGGCCCTTTTCAAGCTCAGCTAACAGCGCATAATTGCTATCCGGCCGTTCAGGTGGGCATCAACGGGTATTTTCTTCTCTTCCCCTTAGATCCGTTGCGCAGTTTAAGCGAACTGATGCAACTGTCTCCGGCCTCTTTAAAAGCAGTTGAAAACCTATCAGAGGTCTGGGGCGTTCACGAGCTGTATGGATTTGATGAAGACTCCCAACTATTTCAAAATCGCTCGCAGTTGCAGATCGATGCACTGAGATGGATTTACCAGATACAAAGTTGCTTGCAATCCAAACATCCTTTCTTGCAACAAAGGGGTTTCCACCATCTTCTAGCGTGCCACAAGCTCTATCCAAGCGATCTTTCAAGTCATCTCCTCATCTATTATTCCGTCTTTTTCATTTCACGCTCGCGAGAACAACATAAGCAAAAGATCACAGAACAGACGCATCAAGCCTTTGCCAATCTACAGCCTCCTTTAAGCATGGCAGGTTTGTCGGCCATTTTTACGAGTCTCGAAAATTTAATCGCTGCCGAGCAGTTAAAGCTTGAGGAGATGTCTCAATGGATTGGCGCACTCCTCAAAGAAAACCATCCCCGGCTCAATCAAATTGCAGAGTCCTTGTGGATCGAATTTAGCCACTATTTGGGAGAACCTGAAGAGGTAGTAAAAGGATTTGCCTTTATCCACGAGCAAATGCTTACATCCCCTCTGGTAGCTATCAGAATGGCGATTTCATTCAAAAAACTGGGGCTTGGAACAAAAGCCCAATGGAACAGCTGCGTGGAAAGCCTTTTACATGCTTCCCTAGCTATAAAAGGAAACGCAGAAGTCCCTTACGATTACGAATTAGCTGATTTAATCGTCTGGAGGCGTTCTTTAAATGCTGCCGCACAAATCGACCAAGCCATTCAGGCTTTTGCTTGGGAACAACTAGCATCCGGTCATCACGAACGCATTTTTCGGTTTATGCTCATTCTTGAAAGACTCCAACAGCCCGTCCCTGAGGCTTTTTTACGGGCGAGTCATCTCTATAGGGACTTAGCTGCAGGAAATGCGGTTTCTCTTCCTCAAACCTTGGGCTTCTTGCGATCAAACCCAGAAGAGAGCTTATTTAATCCCATCGCGCAAAAGGTAAAGGAAAACTATCCAGCTGTACACTCGGACTTAATTCCCATCTATTTAGATCGTTTAAAAATGATCCCAGATGCACAAAAGGCTTTGGACACGTTAAAAGCTTGGGATGCTGCTAGACTTTTGCCTAATACAGAAAAGGCTTGCGAGCTTTGGTTGCACTGTTTATCGCGCTTTTCTGAAAACGCCCTAAAAGCGCAACCCGTTCAGGCCCTTGAAATGTTAAAGAGAAGCTCGAGACCCAATCTCGTGTTAGATAAAACGCAAGACGCTAAGGTACGCAAAATCATTAGAGAAGCCATCAAGGACAAGAGTGCTTTAGAAGAAGCTCTCGAACTCCTCAACGCTCTCCAATACCCGCAAGATGCTTTGTGGGCCGACATCCTGGAAGCCATCGCCAAGCTGGATGATCTCGTCTTGCACAAGAAGGCTTGGGAAATGGCATCTAAGCGACAACCTAATGTGCAGCGGCTTGCTGATTTTCAGCTGTGCCTAGAATGGCTTCGCTTTGAAGCAGCTCTTCATTCGCTTCTCTTTAGCCTCTATTTCCATCAAACTCATGAGTATCACAAAACCGTTCTGCAAAGACTCGAAGAAGCCGTTTCCCCTTCCCCAGTCAATGACCTACACCCTGCAAAATGCATTCCCATTTTGAGATTAAAAGCCTTTCTTTCACCATTTTGTGGGAGAATCGTCAACGCCAATCCCCAAGAATCTTTAGAAGAAGTCTTGCGCAAAGTCTTCCAACATCAAACAGCCCTTTCTGCATTAGCAGACAAGCGAAAAGCCCTAAGCGCAAAAGGAGTCTTAGATTACACCGTCGCCAAAACTCTTTGTTACTCAAATGATCGCACCCTCATCGAGTATTCCTCAGTTCTCTTTGAACGCGCATTGAGTGGCGAAATACCCGTTAGAGACATTCAGCAAGAACACTTCGATGCTTATATTTTAATTCTCTATCGTTTCTGTCTGATTCAAGATAGTTGTCCAAAACCGGTCTTGGAAAGTCTTGCTAAGGTGGGGACAAGCTTTCCCAAAGGGAAATTCGAAGTACTACCCTTGCTCGCTGTCCTTTCCCAATTTTACGACACCCAACTCCTCGCGCTTGCTTATGAAATGGGCATCGACCGCCTAAAGTTGCCCATTGATAATGCCCAGTATTCTATAGAAATCTATCTTGCACTTATCGACAGCCTTTTCCATATCCCATGTCCAACGCGGGTAAAAGCAGCCCGCGGACTCTTCCAGCATCCCTTTGTACAGCGCAATTTAGAACCGCAGGATAAACAGCGCATTGGCCTGCAACTCGGGCGTTCCGATATTGAACCCTTGTTTACACAAGACTCACAACTCCCCCATTTAGCCCAAGAATTTTGGACGCTTTTCCAAGAAATTGCCAATACTTACATCGTTCCAGGCAAAAGAGAAGTGGGTGAAGGCGATCGGGCTTGCCGTTATTGGATACAATCGATTCGCATGATAGGAGACCCTCTTAGCCATTCGGGTGAAGGTATATTCATCTATGCAGCAATATCCCAGCTAGAGTTTATCCTTGGCGAAGGAAGGGGATTGACAGAAGAGCAAGGGACGGCCATTCTGAATAAGGTCCATGATTTTCTAGTGAAGGTAGCTGACCGCTATCATATTGAATTCCCCACTACAACAAGACAAAAACAATATACTCGAGAAGACTACGAATCTTTCCTTTTTGCAGCCCTTAAAATAGAAATCGCTGATGAACAAACTTTTGGACTGAGCTTCACCTATTTATTAGAGATTTTTTTGCTTTATGTGAAAACTTATCCCAAAAAGAACAAAAGTATGCAGTTTCTTCGCAGCTACATATTTCATCGACAAGCACAAACCGGTTTTTATGAGTTCATGCACTCTTTCTGCTGCGCCAAAATGGTCATCAAATTAATAGACAATACCCCTACACACGACCAAGTGGAAGATCTTTTTCAATGGCTCCTTTACACTTGTGCCATCAGCAATGAATTACAAAATGTGGCTGTAGGGGTGCGAGCAAAGAAAACTCAAGAACTATTGCATCTATTGCTCGATATGAATCTTCCGAATGCCACATTGCGGGCTACAAAAATAATTTTCAATGTGCCCACCCTGCTTCACCCTTTACATCTCTATGCCACTCCTTTCCGCAACACTATTCAGGGGCAACTGACATGGATCAAAAAGATCTTCGAAAATATTAAAGCTCGAGCGCTTTCTATAGAAGACGCTCGAACAGTTCATTACTTATTGGTGAATCTCCCTCACCTATTTAATCTAGACCGCTCTTCTTGGTACTTGTTTAAAGACCTCTTGGAAGCTTCGAAAAGGGTTTTAGCAACTGATCCTCAGCTTCTCCATGACCAACATGTAGCGATGAAGGTGTTTGAAATTACCTTAAAGCTGTTGCATACTCCTTTTGGTATTTTGTTCCATGATGAAGCAGAATTTATGAGCAACTACTATCTGCCCCTCATGCCCTATATGACGGCCTGGTTTCATAACGCGATGGCTCCTTTTGAAAGGAAACCACTCTATACGATTGATGACTTCCACAAATTTCAAGAATGCAAAGACAATGTGGTCAATTTTTATGACAGCTTAATGCCTATAACTAATGAACACTTACACTTTTGCCTGATCCAACACTGGACTGCACTCCAAGATATCTTCACAATGATGATACTGTTACCCGAAGCTGGACAAGAACATCTTATTTCCAAGGAAATCCTGGATGATTTCCGCAAGTTCTTGCAGCAGGGAAAGCAGTTGGGATGTATAACTTTACTTAAATAAACCAAAAAATAAACATGACAACACCCCATAACCATATCCAAGCACCTATTGCAAGAAGCCCAAGCGCAACGATTTCGCCTTTACTAGAAAGGGCGAATGGGAACGGCGATCAAACACCAAACAAAACTCCTCCTCAAACATGGGTCGGCGACCGTTCTGTGGATGGGATTGCAGCGGCTTTTATAAGACATGGGGTTACCGATGAAAACGGGATCGTTCTACGTACAGGTCCGAACGTAATTTCTGCGCAAACAGCTGCGCAAGAACAGTTCACTCTACTGACCAGGGAATTCCTCTTCACAATTGAGACTGTAAAAGTGCGACGCAATTTAGCCCAAATTTTAACCTTTCTTGTCGATATTACGGCTGTTTTAAAGACCCCTATGCAAGGCCTTATCACTGCCTTACCCTCACCCATCGTGAGGGACATTTTGGTGCGCCTCGCTCCCGAATTGGAAGCGGCTTTCAAAGTCCATCAGGATTCTCCCCAAGAACCAACCGTCATCCACATCGTTTTTCCTCGCGCTGTTAATCTTTCCACGACATTAATTGAAAGCTCGCTTGCTGAACTGGGCCGTAGCCTATCTTTTGAAATAGGGCTTTCCAATGGTCGCCGCGAAAAATGTGACAACTTTTGCCAGCTGCTCCACATTCTGCGGGACCCAGAATATATTCAGCTTCTGTTCAAAATTGACGTAGTGAGCCAGAATGCAGCACAACTTAAAAAAACAGATCTTTTTGGAAGAGATCTCCAAGACTTAATTCGCGAATTCCAATACTTAGGCCTCCCGCCGAGTGAAGATCTACACTATTTTGAAACTGTTTGGATGCCGCTTCTTTTTCAAACTTTTTTCAAAAACGACCTTATCACACTACGCGAAAGCTTAGCCAAGCAGTTGAATATCGAGGAAAATTCTCTTACTTTAATGGATACAGAGGGTAAATCTTGTCGCCTTGTCTTTCGGGAACTTACCCCCCCTCGCTTTACAACCGATAAAGCCTTTCTTGATCTTTTACCTGGTTTAGCCAATCAGGGAACCGTTGTTGCCGCTTCCCCAGATTCACAAGGAACCTTTGACGCCTTTTGCGGAAGAATGAGAATGCTCCCTACTTGTGAAGTACGCGTTGAAGATTGGATTTTTTATAATGCAACTGTTGCGCAAGGCAAGTTATGGACAGGCGCACATTTCATTCAACTCACCCGCAATAAACTAGTAGAATTCTGCAAAACTACTCAGGACCCTGCAAACGCATTGGCTCAACTTATTCTAAAGCAACTTGGAAGCAATGTGGAACCTGCCTATGCCTTTGCTTGTGCTTTTGGGTGTTGTCGTTCTCTTCCCCCGGAGATTCTAGATCCAAATGAGATGAAAACCTTGTGGAATAAACTTAAAAGTTCTCCTCTTTTCAACCTCCAAAGAATGCCCGCAGAATTACAACCCCTTGCCAGATGCATCCTTGAAGGGCAATTGGATTTTGAAGGAGCTGTGCTTCTTTTCGATTTGCAAGTCTTCTGTTCTCAAAAAAGTATCCTTGTCAAACATTTGGATGCATTTTTCTTGCAAATCCAACTTGGTGGACAAAACTTTTTAACCCCTCTGCATCCTGAAACCGCCTTGAAAGGATCTGAAAAGTACATCAGCAAGCTTAAGTCCCAACAAGACTGGAAGTTCATCCCCTTAGACAAGATCACTTTGCAGTCTCTGCCTTTTGCCGGTATGCGCAAATGCAATCTAAAGAATGTTTCTGTTCTCGCCGTTGAGTTGATGCAACACTCTCATCCATTAGCATTGCGAACCGGCTATGCCATGGCGCTTTCTTGTTACCAACAAGAGCCCTCTAGAGCCTGTTTATTAGGACTTTTGCGTCATTTTCCCCAAATAGATGGTTTGCACGAGCCCTTGGCGCACTTCCTCAGCGATGCCCTTACCGTCAAATTTCCAGAAACCTCTGCTCACTCACTCTCAAAGATTTTGGCTGATCTGGAGGCCAACCCGAAGAACCGAAAGCTTCATTTTGCTCTTTCAAAAGCCTTGTGGAGTTGTTCTACACCGGAATTGCAACATATGGGGTGGGCCTTGTGGAGCAGTTCTTTAGGAGAGTTGAATGAGCAACAACTTGGCACCGAATCCTTTGCTTTGCTGGAAGGAACGGCTTTATCTCTTCCTTTCGCCTTGCGGATATTCAAAGAATTGCAACCCCGCTTACACGGTGAGCCCGTCCAGTGGATCACTGTCTTAGATCGCCTTTTAAGAGACACCCTCAAGGCCGATTTACGAACAAAACTACAGGCTGTTTTTGATATCACCCAAATGTTCGGTGAAGTTCTAGTATGGTTTCCAGGGCACAGGGAGGAAGTCGAAACAATCTTATTAGAGGTAAGCAAAAGTTTATTTGAAAGGGATCCAGATACTGCCCTTTTGTTGCTGCAAAAAGCAGAATATCACCATCTTCTTGAGAATCCTTTACTCTCTGATGCAGCAGAATTACTGCATACGCAGCAGTATGGCAGTGGACGCGGGCTAGAAATCGTCCTCAGATTGAACCAAGTCGTGCAGGATAACGGGGCAGGCACGCTTGGCAGCGTGGAGAGGCATTTATACGATTACTTAAGTGTCCGCGTGGCAGCGGCCGCCTTAAGCTCCCGTGAAGCGGTGGACAAAATCGAAGCACAAAAGAAGCGCAAAAGAACCATCGAAAATCTAGCTGAAGGGGTGACCTTAGAGAATGTGCGCAGAAGAATTGATGAATTATTCAAGCTTTGTTCTCTTGACGTTGCTGAAGAGCGAAATCTTTTGAGGGACCTCTTAGAAACGTGGATCCCCCAATTATGTACTGCGGATCATTCTCACCATGCTGTAGCTATTTTAGCTAATAAGAAGGCACTCACTGTATTTGGGTCTCAGGCTATCCGTTTGGCCCGTGAATGCTTGGAAAGAAGCCTCGCTCTTCCTAACGAACGCGCTGCAGCACTTATGGTGAGTTGTTTTAAAATTGCCCCTGCTCTTGAGTACACCGAGGCGATAGATAAAAAAGTCCGAAAATTGAAGCTTTCTCCTCTCGCTACTCTGGAGCTTCTCGCTTGTATTAGATGTCCCCATGATAGATTGTGGACATCTGCCGTAGAAGCGATTGCTAAAGCCAAGGAAGTTAACAACCAAGAGCGTTGTCGCGTTCTCTTATCAGGACGTAAAAATGCAGACTTACAAGATGAACAAGCATGCATCAATAGACTTGCTTTGGAGGCAGCCTCTTTGCAGTTATTCCTCCGCGGTCTCATTCAAAACCCCAACTCTGAACCCTTCTATACTGCCCTACATAAGCTCTTAAAACAGATGCTTAACGATTCAGACCCGCTTAATTTGTACAGAACGGATCTCCAACAAAAGCGTCTCCTCTTATTTCTAGAAGTTGTTCTCAGCGTTTACGCTGACCATGACCACCGCAATTTGACCTTGAAAGAACCTTTCATGGAAGATATCTGGAAGGCCCGTGAAAAGCTGCAACCGTTCCTTAAGCAGGAAAGATATGAACAAAAGAGAGCTTCTTTGGATTCTCAAGTTTGTCATGTGCTACGTCGCTCTGAGCAAGGGGAACTTCTGCTCAACGTTTGCAAGATTCTGGAAGAGTTGCTAAAACGCTTAAAGGAACGACTCAAACCCCAAGAGGATGAAACCAAAAAAAATCCGCTAAAATCTTCAAGTAGAACCCATAGTCAAACTGTTCCAAGTGAGATCGACGCTAAGTACTTTGACGATATCCTCTATTTGACAGAGAAAGGGGTTAGACTTTTTGCTCCTGCTGAAAATGCCCCGATGTGCGCAGTTACAACGAAAATCTACGAAATTCTCTCCTATTTAACGATTGAACTAGTCGATGTGTATGATCCCTTGACGCTCCTACCCGTTCTCGTCTCTCATCCTCTACAGAAATTTTTTGCTATTTGCTTAACCCTACTCCTTGAAAGGGGTTCTGAGACGCCAAAATTGTATCGCAAAGCGGTCGATGATGAAGCAAAGAAGAAATTAAAAAGTCTTTACATAGCCATAACCGATAGAGTTGACCGCGAATTTATTCAAGAATTAGCGGTTCCTTTGTTTACGTTAGCAAATCAACCGGATGTCCCAAAGCTCATCGGCAAAGCCAATACAGAAAAAATGACCAATACAGTTTCAATGTTGCAACTTTCTAAATATTTTGACCCTGAGATACATTTTGGGCCTATGGGCAATAACGTGTGGGCGGAAATGAATACTCTTTGCGCGAAACACTTTAGGCCTAAGAGAACCTACTTCCAAGAGAGCCTAGACTCGGCGCACCCCTTATCTGAACTTCTGCAAGTACGCGAAGCCCTTCATCAAAATCCCTACCCTGCCCCCACTGTCATTCAGGCCATGCGCAACGTGGATAAAATCGACAGAAGCGGCAAAGCTAAGTTAAACTATCAGTTTGTATTGCCTGCAACTGTTTTAGAAACCTACATGAACGCAATGCTCCATTACATGGTGCATTGTTGTAGACAGACCCATGCTTTAGAGAGCTCGGTGGCCCAAAGGTTCACTGAACTTTCTAGAGAAATTTTGCTAACCGGTAGCCACAACGACTATTTAGGCTTGGGCATGAAGGGTTCTTTAGCACTGGATTTAATCCGGATTCTTATCGGTCTGATGCGCATTGAACCCTCCCAGCCTGCAGTTAGGGGAATTTTCATCTGTTTTATTTGGAAGAACATTATGGAATTGCTCAAAGAAAAAGAAGCCGTCGCGGATCGCGATTTTATGACCTTGCTGACCACCTTTATATTCCATCCTGCGGCCGATTTTGATGAATTTAGAACCGTGCACGCCCACTTAGTGGGGCAGCTGCCCTTGCCTCACTTAGTGGGGCCACTGGATTCGCCTCGTGCTTTGTCTCAAGAAGTCGTGTCAGCCTTATTGCGGCGGAAAAAAATCTACTTTAGCCTGCTTGCCGTCAGGATTTTTACAAAAAACAGCGATTCAATGAAAAAGGAAGAATTTCTTCCTCTAGCTGGAAGTATCTTTAACATCGATTTTGCGGCACAATGCGAGTCAGTTGAAGATGTCGCTCATTTTAGGGATCTGCTTGCGGAATGTGCTTGGGTGTTTAATCGGGTAAGCTCGCAGGAATCCGCATTTGGTTTTCAACTTAAACGACAAGTATTGGGACAGTACCTGACAGTTTGCAATAAATTCCAAGCGCATTTGCCCCATCCTGCGCTAACCAGTTGTGTACAAGCAGGATTAAAATTTTGGCTGCTTGTAGGCCCCTTTGTCGACCACTTTGATTTCCTTGAAAAGTGGACGGAGACTTTATTTAAGTTTTTAAAGGCAAGTCCCAAACCTAAGTTTTTTGCTCTTGCCATGACTTTGTTGAGTCGTTCTCATTATCGCGATGATCGCATGCGTTTCTGCCGTATTCTGTTGAATTGGGCTCAGAAACTTACTGAGTTACAGAACCCTTTTGCTAACGCTGCGTTATGCCAACTTGTCCCGCTACCTGAAGAATTGCCCTCTGAGACGAGAGAAACAATGAACACAATGGTCGATAAACTTTTTCCCGAGAAAATTTACTTATCCCAAATAGAGAAGGCTTGTAAGGATTTAAAAGATTTAATACCCAAAGATCTAAAACGCATTAATCTGATCGATCAGAATCCTTAATTTGCCTAAATGCATGCGATTGTGTTGAAAAGTGATGCGCGGAAGCTCGAGATGGTCGTTCTCTTCTGGATAGGGGTTGCAAGCTTCGATACGTCCAGAGGCCAATAAAATGGCAAACTGGTCATTTAACTTGTCGAGTTGTTGGGGAGTGAGAGGATGATGCAGGCGGATCACCAAATTCTCCTTCACATAGCGGCTGGAGTGGTAAGTGCGGTAGAAATTCTGAATGTGTTCCACTCCATCATCGATCGATTTTGCGATGTAATAAAACGCTTTATCCTCCGGACTGATCCACCCCTTTTCAAGCAGCTGCTTGTTGACATACTCTTGCCAATCCTTCCAATAGGTGCCTGGAAGCCCTTCCAATAGGACGACAGGGAGAATAGGCGCTCGACCCGTTTGCATGAGGGTGAGCACCTCAAAGAGTTCGTCCATGGTTCCAAAACCGCCTGGGAAGGCAGCCACAGCATCGGAGTGGCTCATAAACATCAGTTTGCGCGTGAAGAAGTAGCGAAAGGTAATCAGCTTAGGATCGCCCTCGATGGCGCTGTTGGCAATGGATTCAAAGGGCAACTTGATGGAGAGTCCAAAGCCCGCATCGCGCTCAGCGCCTTCCAAGCCCGCTTTCATAATGCCGTTGGCAGCTCCTGTGATGCACATCCAACCGAACTCAGCCAGCTGCTTGCTGAAGGCTTTGGCAGCGAGATAATCGGGGTGATCTTCAGGCGTTCTTGCCGAGCCGAAAATGCTGACGCGACGCATGCCGCCATAGCGATTAAAAATGCGATAGGCGTAGCGCATTTCCTTCATCGCGCGCGTGATCAGCTTAAGTTGGCCCGTGTCGTGGCCTTCGAAGAGCAATTTCAAGCTATTTTGGATAAGTTGTGTGACAAGATCGGACTCAAAAGTCGTGTTATCGCCACCGCAAGTAAAAATGAGGTCGCGAATAGCCTGCAGGACTTTTTCATCGTTCACATCGTAGGGGACCATACTCTGCCCTATACTACTTGATCCATTTTAGACGCAAAGGCGCAAAGGCGCAAAGAGGAAGGAAAAGCTTCTAGGTACTTAGGTTAAATACCTTAGAAACCTTTGCGTCTTTGCGCCTTTGCGTCTAAAAATGCATCTGCAGTATAGGGCTGAATATGGCTGCAATCTTTATTTTAATCTGCTTCGGGATGGTGTTTTCGATCGTCCTCTGGTCCTTGCGCATGGGGATTGCGCCTATGCCAACGACTCAAAAAGCTAAGCGAGCTTTACTCTCCTTGCTTCCCCCTGAATGTGAAGGCGTCGTCTATGAGTTAGGCTCCGGGTGGGGCAATCTCGCTTGGGCGCTTGCGAAGCGTTACCCAAAAGCGCAAATTAGGGCTTATGAAATGTCTCCGATCCCCTATTTTTTTGCTAAATTGTGCTTTTCTGCGCCTAATTTGCATTATTTTCGGCGCGATTTTAGAGATATTTCACTAAAAAATGCCGACTTGATCGTCTGTTATCTTTACCCGGGTGCCATGCAACAGCTAAAAGTTAAATTCGAGCAGGAGCTAAAACCGGGCACTTTTATCGCCAGCAACACCTTTGCTATCCCGGGTTGGAAGCCCGAAAAAGCCGTAAAATTGGACGATCTTTACAGAACACCTATCTATTTGTATATCAGAACATTATAACCAATTTTGACAAAATTCAAATAGGGTTTTACAGTTGAAGTAGGGATCTGATTAGTGGAATTCGTAAAATAAGGAGATTTTATGAGTATTTCTCCAAAACTGAAGACCTTTCTCGATAAAGAAAAGGTGGGTTTTCAAATCTTAGAACATAGTCCCGCCTATACCGCGATGGAAATTGCTGGGTCCCAGCATGTTCCAGGTCGACAAATGGTGAAATCTGTCATTGTCAAGGCTGATGACAAATTTGTGATGTGCGTGTTGCCAGCTATTCATTACATCGATTTAGATAAGCTCAAAAAAACGCTAAACGCCAAGAAAATAGAATTGGCCGCCGAAGATGAAATTGCGAAGCTGTTTCCCGACTTTGAAGTGGGCGCTGAGCCACCTTTCGGGCAGCTTTACGGTATAAAAGTCCTCGTCGATAAGGTGTTAGATGAAGACAATGAGATCGTCTTCAATGCAGGCACACACACCGACATGGTTAAAATGAAATTTGCAGATTTTAAACGCATCGTCAACCCGGTGCTGGTGGAGATTGGGGTGCACGTCCATGCTGTCAAGGGTTAGAGCAGCACCCAAGAACTCCGGTGGAGTAAGCAATATTTGCAAGTGCCGTCAACCATTGCGTGCGCGCTTGTACGAGCTGTGCACGCGCATTAGCTAGGGTGGTTTGATTGGTGGTCAAATCCGTGATGCTGTTAATTCCCATCTTGTAGCCTAACTGGGTCGCATGAAAGGACTCTTGCGCATACTGCAAGAATTCTTCGCTATATTTCACCGTCGTGATAGCAGTTTCAAAGGCATAGTAGGATTGTACCACATTCAACAGCACATTGGACTCTGTGACCTGTAAGTTAGCATAGGCGGCATCGACCAAAGCTGCTGCTTGGCGTTCTTGGTTGTAGTAGAGGAAACCAGAAAATATTGGGACATCTAAAACGAGCGCACCCGATCTAAAACTGCTATTTTGGGACGGGAAATGCACGTTGTTGACCCATTCATAATCGATATTAGCAGAAAGCGTTGGCTTGCCATTTGACCGCGCTACATTCAAGTTGGCAATCGCTTCTCGATAATTGGCGTAGGCTGCAGCAAGGTCAGGCCTTGCATCTTTGGCGAGTTCGACCAGCTGTTCTAAATCTTGCTTCACTTCGTCGATCGGAAGCTTACCCGGCAAGGGAACGACCTCGAATTGAGAATCCGCAGTCAATCCAACAGCTGCTGCAATGGCGGCAAGATAGCTCTTTGCAGAGCCCCAGGCTTGGTTTAAGGCCAACTCTGCATTCACGTAGCTGGACTTCGCTTGTAGCACATCCACATGCGTTTTGACACCCGCCTGATACTGGGCTTCAGCAGAATCGAGCGTGGCTTTTGTATCGATTAAATCCAACCGAGCTGCTTCATAAAGTCCTAGTGCCTGTTCATAGTTGTAGTAAGCGGAAAGAAGGGTAAAGATGACATCCTGAAGCGAGCGATTGTGCGTCCAATCCGACACAAAGAGAGCATTTCTCGCCGCATCGATGGTAGCATTTCGGCCTCCAAAATCAGCTAGGAGAAAATTAATGGATAAGTTGTGGACGACGTGTTGGGAGTAGCTGGGCGTCGTTGTCGTCGCTGATGTACCAGAAGGGATTAAATTGGACGTGCTGATGACATTGCCACCTGTTCCAGCCGTATTGGAGACAGCGGCAGAACCATTCAGCTTGTTGACATTGAAAACGATGCTACTTTGCCAGATGATCGTGGGATACAAGGCGCTCTGAGAGGCATCCCAATTGAAGGCTGCAGCGCGGGCATTGGCCCAGGTGAGTGCAGTGATGGGATTATTGCGGAGCGCCATATCGATGAGTTCTTGGATGGTATAGGGGTGGGGGCAAGGATCATCGACAAAATCAGGCAACACATCAGTGGCACGCACAGGCAAAACGGGTCCCGCCCAAACATCTTCAGGCCGGCATGCTGCAGAATCGTCCTCACAGGGGTCTAAGAGAGGACTACAAGAGGTTAGCAAAAGTAATAGAAGCAGGTAGCGTTTCATTGTTTCAGTTTGGGTTTTTTTGCAGCAAGCGTTTCATCGAGTCTTGTCACCGGCATTGTGTGAGGTGCGTTCCTAACCAGTTCAGGGTTTGTCTCAATCTCATGAACGATCGCTTTCAGTATCTCTATAAACTCATCCAATGTTTGCTTTGATTCACTTTCGGTAGGTTCGATGAGCATACATTCTTTGACGATTAAAGGAAAATAGATGGTCGGCGCATAGACGCCATAGTCGAGTAGTCTTTTGGCGATGTCTAGCGCTTTAATTCCCTTATCCAAAAACTGATCGGCCTGCACGACAAATTCATGCATGCAGGGCTGTCGATAGGGAACTTTCAAAAAAGCGCTCAACCTTTGTTTGAGGTAATTGGCGTTGAGCACAGAGACCTCACCAATCCTTCTCAGCCCGAAATGGCCATGGAGTTTGATGTAAAGGTAGGCGCGAAGGAGAATTCCGAAGTTGCCGTGGAAAGAAGCAACGCGGCCAATGCTGGCAGGGTCATCCCAAACGAGATTGTAGACTCCCTCTTTTAATTCCACTTTCGGGAGAGGCAAAAATTTTTCCAGCTTGGCATTGCAAAGGACAGGACCAGCTCCTGGACCACCTCCCCCATGGGGCGTTGAGAAGGTTTTATGCAAATTGATATGCATCACATCAAAACCCATCTCTCCAGGACGCACGATGTTGAGCAGAGGGTTGAGGTTAGCCCCATCGTAATAGAGTAAACCCCCATGATCGTGGACTATTTTAGCAATCTCGATGATATTGGGACTAAAAATCCCTAGCGTATTGGGGTTGGTGAGCATCAGAGCAGCGGTTTTAGCGGAACATAAGCTCCGCAGGTGGTCGAGATCGATATCCCCTTCGGAGTTGGAGCGGATGGTGAGAACTTTATAACCTGTCATGGCAGCTGTGGCAGGGTTTGTGCCATGGGCATTGTCGGGGATCAGCACTTCATCGCGCAGATCGCCTCGCTTTTGATGATAAGCGGAGATAAGCCTAAGGCCCACAAATTCCCCTTGGGCACCTGCGTTGGGCAATAATGTCCCTGCAGTCATCCCACTAATTTCGCAAAGCATTTGTAACAGTTCGAAAAGAATTTGCAAATTGCCTTGCACAGCGGATTCAGGGGCTAGTGGATGGGTGCGCGTAAACCCTAATAAAGAAGCGGCCCATTCGTTGACGCGCGGATTGTATTTCATCGTACAGCTACCCAATGGATAAAATTGGGTATCGATGCCGACATTGCGTTTAGCTAGATTGCTAAAATGGCGCATCAGATCGATTTCGGAAACTTCGGGTAAATGGAGGGGAGTTTGTCTTAAGAGATTTTGGGGAGGCGTAAATGAGGAAAAGGCCTTATCCTCTTTGGGTAGGCTGTAGGCGTGTTGGTCGCCCTGATTTTTCTCGAAGAGCGTTTTTGTCATGCTTGGCACTCCTGCGCAACTCGGATGTAGCGATCGAGTTGTTCCTTAGTCTTGGCTTCGGTAACAGCCACCAAAAGGTGATTCTTGAGAGGATAAAACCTGCTTAAATCAAGTCCTGGTTCTATGCCGTGCGCTCGAAAATGCTTTAAGACTTTATCTAGAGGGCGATCCCAAATCATCACAAACTCATTAAAGAAGGGCTCATTGCCCCCTTCTTTAAGCCCTTTAATCTTCTTTAAGTTATCGCAGAGGTAATGCGCGCGTTGATAATTGGTCAGAGCTAACTTGGGAAGGCCCTGTTTACCATACCAGGTGATGCCGATTAAACAGGCTAGGGCGGCCAAGGCTTGGTTAGTGCAGATGTTCGAAGTGGCTTTTTCACGGCGGATGTGCTGCTCACGGGCTTGTAGCGTAAGCACAAAACCCCTTTTGCCTTCTGTATCGACTGTTTCTCCTACAATGCGGCCTGGCATTTGGCGCACGAGTTCTTGCTTGCAAGCCATATAGCCCACGTAAGGACCCCCATATTGCAAAGGCAAACCAAATGGCTGTCCATCGCCGACGGCAATATCAGCACCGAGGTCTGCCGCGGAACTAAATAGGCCATAAACGAGCGGGTTTGCCACAAGGATGCAAAGTGCACCTGCCGCTTTGGCTTGTGCAAAGACACTTTTTACATCTTCGATGCGTCCAAAAAAATTGGGATACTGCACTATGACGGCCGCACTGTTTTCATCAAAATGAAAATTTTTCTCCACCTTGATCTTATGGCTAGTAAGATACTGCTCAATGACGGCGCGGTAATGCGGGTGGAGGCTATCGGGGACGATCACCTTGGTGCGCTCATTGCGGCAGCGTAAGGCCATGAGCATGGCTTCAGCGCATGCCGAGGCGCCATCGTAAAGGGAAGCGTTCGCCACATCAAGCCCCGTAAGGGCGCAAATAGCGCTTTGGAACTCAAAAGTGATCTGCAGAAGCCCTTGGGAAGCTTCAGCCTGATAGGGAGTATAGGCTGTTAAAAACTCCGACTTACTGCAAATCGCGCCTACAAGTGGCGACACATGATGCTCATAGGCTCCTGCCCCCAAATAATTGTCAAATTGCGGGTAGCTGTTTTTAGCAGCGAGCTTTTCCATTAGACGCATGCCCTCTGATTCGCTGAGTCCATCCTCTTCACTGGGACGAGGCAAACGCAGATGCGCAGGGATGGCCTGAAAAAGCTCTGTGACGTCAGATATGCCTAAAGCCTGCAACATCTCTTGAATCTGAGGATTTTGATTAGAAATAAAGTCCATCGAATTGCCTAATTACTAGTGAGTCACTTTATTCCGATAAGCATTCAAGTCGAGAAGCTTGTCAAGCTCTAAAGGGTTGCTCAATTTGATTTTAAAGAGCCATCCTTGCGCTTCAGGAGATTGATTGACCAGTTCAGGCGTTTGTGCAAGGGCTGGATTCACTTCGAGAATAGTGCCTGAAGCTGGTGCATATACATCTGCAGCCGCTTTGGTCGATTCTAATACCGCAGCTGCTTCGCCTGCTCGCAACGTTTTGCCTACCTTGGGCAACTCTACATAGACAATATCGCCGAGTTCTTTTTGGGCAAATTCTGTGACGCCAACGGTGGCCACATGTTCACTCTGTTCAATCCATTCGTGTGAATCTGTGTATTTCATTTTTTTGCTCCTATAAAGGGTAGGGTTGTCACTTTGGCTTTCGCAGCATGGTCGCGTATTTGCACTTCCACGATATCTTCAGGCTGCAAAGGTTTTTTGGATAGAACAATGCCGATCCCTTGGTTGAGGGTGGGCGATTGTGTCCCTGAGGTGATCGCTCCGATCTTTTGTCCATTTTGAAACACCTCGTACCCTTCGCGTGGAATGCCCTTATCGACCATGACCAGTGCATGTTGAGAGCGTTTTAGAGGGCTTTGATTTAGAGATTGAAGTGCTGAACGGCCCAAGAATTCTGGTTTGTTTAATTTGACAGTCCAAGCTGAGACGCTTTCCACAGGCGCAATCGCATCAGACAGTTCATGACCATAAAGAGCATAGCCCATCTCTAGACGCAAGGTATCGCGTGCCCCCAAACCAACCGGAGGAATGCCTGCGTTTGTAAGGCGGTCCCATAACTTGACGATAGCGGCATTAGGACCATAAATCTCGAAACCACCCGCCCCCGTATACCCGGTGCCTGATAGAATAATGGAATCCCCTTCGTAGACTGTCTCGACGAAATGCATGGAGGGTACTTCTTGAACTTGTGGCAAAATTGGCGCCGCAAGGGCAACAGCCTGAGGGCCTTGTACAGCCAATATCCCATCAGTTGCATAACGGTCTTGCACAGCGATATTAAACTTTTTAGTGTTCGCAAGAAGGTGGTCGAGATCCTTTTGTCGATTGGAGGCATTGACGATGAGAAAGAAATGGGTGGCATCCTTTTTGTAGATGATCACGTCATCGACCGCACCCCCTTCAGGATGACACCAGACGGTATAAGTAGCGGAGTTGCCTTGTTTGCCAGCAATTTTATTGGTAGAGAGAAAATCCAAGGCCTTTTCAGCATCGGTTCCTTCCACATTGATGCGCCCCATATGCGAAACATCGAAAATCCCTGCTCTTTGTCTCACCGCTTGATGCTCGGGAATGATTCCACGATATTGGAGCGGCATCATCCAGCCTGCGAACTCGACGAGCTTCGCCCCTAGGGCGCTGTGTCTATCGTATAAGGCGGTTTTCTTTGACAAGTTTGGCACTGCTCCACAAGGAAGGTTGCTGATCCACTTGATAGTCATCAGTGACGACTGAAAAGTGCTGGGCAGGTCCATCGGGACGGTTGATGCGATAGGAAAAACCCAGACGATCAAATTGTTCTGGATCATAGCCATACAAACATTGTGTGGGTATAAAAATTTGCAAGTTGTAACCATCTCTTTTCAGAGTAGCTTTCAACTTTAAATCTTTAGCATCACAGAGGGGGTGGATGTCTTCTGTTCGAAAGCGCGTAATTTCTCCAGCGTAATGCCCTTCAATGGCTTCGGGCATAAAAAAGAAATGGTGGCAAAAGCGCGTGTTGAAGCCCGCGCTTTTGACATCGCGGGTATCGATAAAGAGTTCTAGGCTATCGCCACGGCTGACGTCAGGGAAAAAAGAGCGACGTGCAGGCTGGTTGACCTGAACGAAAAACTCCACGCCCTCGCCATTCCAGCCCATGGCAAGAGAAGCAAAGGAAGGCTCCGCGCAAAGGTCGGAGAGGTCGGGCAGTTCATATTTCTTGCTGTTGTTTGCATTGAACTTAGGGAACCCCTCCGGCACCTGATAACAATCGAAACTGATCTGGAAAAAATTGACCGGCGTTATAGCAACTAAGTCATCCATAATCGACACTACCATATTTAGACGCAAAGACGCAAAGGCGCAAAGTGGGAGAAATTGGTAAATACATTTAACTAACCTTCTTTGTTTCTTTGCGTCTTTGCGCCTTTGCGTCTAATTTCAGTCTGATTGCGCATCCTCCATCTCGGGTTGTTTGTTCAGGTAGTCGAGCGAGATCGCGCGCTTCTCTTTCATCGTGCGCAACAAATTGGCAGTCAAGACACGTTGCGCATTGTCGCTGAGAAGGTTGCGCGCTTTATGCACGGTCTCGTCCAAAGCCTGCACAGTGGCGTTGCTGCCCTTTTTGATCAATTGGAAGAAGTAAAGATCTCCACTGACAGGCGTATGCACTTTGCTCCAGCCATTGGGTTGGAGAGTAAAGGCATCGGCAAGGTCAATTTTGTCATCGCCGCGATCCGCTTGGTAAGGAGACTTGATAAACTTCCATTGATCGGCCAAAGCAGGGTGGGGAGGCAATTTGTCCTGCGCCCCTTCTTGCGATGCTTTAGGTTGGATCCAGTTGGCTTCGCCTTGAGGGTCTTTTTTAATCTGCGCAAGTGTTTCTTTCGCATAGGCGTTCAACCGCAACGAAGCGACGATATCCTCTAACATTTCCTTTTGTCCTTGCCCACTATCGGTTTTGATCGCATTAGAGAGCTTATCAGAATAAGCTTTATCCACTGTTTTGTTGGCCAGCAGATCCCCTTCTTGTGCCTCCGCAAAGGTGACAATTTCAAGATCGGGAGAGCGATCGAGAACGACAATGCGGTAGTAATGCACGCCATCCGCTGAAAAGGCAGCGAGAGATTCATCTTGTGCATTGAGCTTCGCCGTATCGAGACTTGCCATTAGCGCTTCGCGATCTGTCACACCCACTAGTGGAGCCTTGCCCCCTTTTAAGGGCACTGCCAAGACAGTCCGCTTGGGTTCAACTTCTTGAAGGGCCTTCTGCAACCACTCAGGATGGGTTTCCACGATTTCTTTGCGCGCATAAGCATCAACTTTGTCGCGCGCCTTTTCATCTAAGCTATCTAAAGCGGCATAGCGTTCATCGCGCGTATTGCTTTTTTTATTGGCAAGGTCGGGGAACTGCTTGGTCAACTTCGCCCAATTATCCACCTCCCAATTCCACGATTCTCTCACTGCAACCTTAGCTTGAAGAGCGTTTTTATTGACTTCTGCCAAGGTGATGAGATAACGCTTTTGAATTAGCTCTGGAGCTTTCTTCGCCACTTCAGCTGGGGTATAAAATTGCTGGGGCAGGGTCAAAGCGGGGCCTTGTTGCTTGCTAATGGCATTGAGATAGGCTTCAAATTTCTGCATAGAGCTATTGCTATTGAAGTGGAACTCATCCGGGAGGCGATAAAGCTGCCCTTCAATGGTCGTTTTAGCATAGGTGTTAACTTTTTGGTAGGTCAACGGATCGACGAATACCGCATTGCCCACATCGTGAAAGAGACGGCGGAACAGCATGACCTGACGCCATATTCCAGAGGCTTTATTGGCATCCAGACCCATGCGTTGAAGCTGGGTATTGAAATATTCATTGCTGTTGGCAACGCCGAGGTTGGGATTGTTGACAACTTGGGCGTAGCTGGCCTCTGAATTGCGCATGAGGTCGGCTAAGGCTTCCTGCTTGCTCACCTGATATCCCTTTTGCTCGGCGATCTTAGCGCTATTGATGACAAATTGGGCGATGATGCGCATAAAGCGCGGTCCAAACCAATCATCGACCGTATGATAGCCAAAAAGTGAAAGATCTTTGCTTTCCAGGGCAGGATCTGGCTGGAGCCAATTGTATTGTCTTTGCTGATAGAGCAACACTTGGCGCACAGCAGGTGCTGGGAAGTCACGCTGAGCCATATAAAGGTTGAAGCGGGCATTGAGGGCATCTGGACTGGTGGGTGAGGTGCTCAAACGCAAGGCGTTGTAGTTGCGGGAGACCTCGGGAGCAAGATAGTTCCATGCGGATTCCATACTCAAAAACTGCGCCTGAGGATGCGCGTAGGGCTTGTAGCGCTTTTCTTTTTCGAGACGCGTCAACAGTTCCTCATTGATGTCACTGGCATATTGCACTCCCAATTCTTCGGCCATGCCAGTTTGAAAGAAGTCCTTTACGATCACGCCATCGTTGAGAAAGTTGGGTCCCCAATGGCCGCCGTAGATCAGTTTGTCTTGAGCGTCGGTTCCCAAAAAGAGCGCCATCTGATCGACTTCTGATCGCTTAACGGAGGATCCATCCACAGCGGTAAAAGCCACTTGCTCATGGTAAGCAACATTGTTTAGCGTGCTATAAGTGCCAAAGAAAGAGAACGAGATAATGATCACTACAGTAATGACGATGAAAAAATAGCGCTGATAGCGACGAAAGAAATCTAACATTGCAGCTGCTCCACTTAAAGAAAATAAGGGCTATCTTACCAAAGTGCTGTGTTTTTTGGAAGTCAGGAGAAAAATTGGTTTTGTGCAGAGCTAATTAAGGCGTCCTGTAAAGACTTTTTGGCTTCGTTGAATTCCCTTTCCGTATAGCCTGGTGGCAAAAGGGCGTAACTATTTTGCTCCATGGCTTTGGCGACACAGGTACCTGGAAGGAGCACCCCATCTAAAAACTCTTGGGAAGGTAGTCCGAGCGAAATCGAGCCTTGATGTAAAAAGCCGTGCTTGGTGCGGCGTTGGGCACCTCCACCTACTTTACGGCCTTCTAGCATGACGTCATATTTCGTAGGCTTTGCAAAACAAAAATGCGCACTCGCTTTATCCGCTGCTTCTGGTTCGGAAGGCAATAAACTGAGCGGAATGGAATTTCCCATAAAAGATTTTATCGCTTCACTCACGATGGAATTGACGGTGGCGTAATTTTCTAAAGTATTTATAGAGAATAGCTTATGACTTGCTGGGACGAGTAAGGCAAAGGAGAGGTCGCAGGTGTGAAAGAGGATTCCCCCACCCGTGGGTCGACGTGCAAGATCTAAGGTAATTCCTCGTAAATATAAATTTGGGTCGATGAAATAGCCAAATGTCGCACTTTTTTTTTCCCAAGTATGGAAGTGCAAAAGGCAATGATCGGCATGGGCTATATCGGACAGAAGCTGCTCATCCTTAGCCATATTGATAGCTGAAGAAGAGGGCTCGCAAAACATTATTTTCGTTTGCATAAATAACTGAAGTATATCAAACTTATCTATCAAACAAAAGGAGATTAAAATGAACCCTGTTGCTGCTGCTGTACAAGGTAATCAACAAGCTGCTGGAGCTGTTGTAGCTGCCCCAAACCCCGATGGAGATGGAGATTTTTTAAGAAATGCGGATAGAATTCGCGAACTTCTTCCTACATGGTTGTTTCCATACGTCGACACGGCGATGAGAATCAATTACCACGTTTATAAAGCCGTAGGCGTGCCTTTATATTTCGTTGGGTGCGCTGTGTTAATCGTAGGGGCTATTCAATTTGTCGTCTTTTTGCCTGGCAGCTTACACGCTGGGTATGCCCTCAGAAACCTGCTCATCGGCGGGATCTGTTACCAATTTGGAAGATGCATGATGTTGGGCAAAACCCCTGACCTTGGGATTGCAAACATCGTCTGGATCTTCAGCGGATGGGTGATGCCTCCGGCACCTCGGACTTAGATAAAGTGTGTTTCAGGTTGTAGTTGAGGGCCCAGGAGGAATCTCCCATGCTTAAAACCCCTGAATAGACATAGAGAGCTTCCACAGTGCAATCAAGGGCATTGTGGCGGCTCCAGGATACATGGCCTTCCATCGCTCCGGATAGGCTTAGCATGGGATCCGACTGCGTTTCGCCTTCTAATGGGATCTTCGACTCAATTTGTCCGCTAAATTTTGCTTCTACTACATCGTCATCGATGGCGATGATCTCATAGTTAACTTGAGGAACAAAGCCTTTGGGTTGCGAGAATTGAAATTTATCCCCCACGCTCAAATCGCGTCCAAAAATAGCTGTAAAGGGCTGAAACAATTCCGCTAAAAATGCATTCAAACCGATTTGTTTTAAAAGCGGCAACTCGGCAAACAATTTCTGCAATTCGTCGTTTTGCATCAGCCCGCCTTGCGCATCGAATTGAAGAAGCAAAGGGCGATCGATTAGGCGGTTGGCTTGGGCTAGTTGCAAGGAAGTGGAGGGATGGGCCGTGCTGAACCCCGTGCGCACATGATTGGCCAACAAATCTACCTGAATATTTTTGAAAGTAAATAAAAGCTGAAAAGGCGGATGATCAATGGGCAATCCAGTTTGATCGCCTTGCACTGAGAGAATAGCCTGCACGGTTTGTCCCCCTCTAGCATCGAGCTTAAAGCCAGGCAACGCGTTGTCGATCTCAAGCTCAAGCTGACTGATCACTTCTACAGGGGCATTGGGGATATAATGGAGGCGAATGGGTTCAGAAGCACCCAGGGTGCTGGCTAAACAAAGCAACCACCATCTCCTCATCGATGGACCATGGGGTTGAGTTTATCGTTTAGCTTATCGCCATAGTTGTAGCCGAGCTCTTTGAACTTATACCTAAGGGGATCTTGGTCCTCATGGATATAGACGGCGTTAGGAGAGACATAGACGATCAGCAAGTATTTGCCGCCTTCGCGATGCAACAACTCGGGCAGGGCGAGCGGAGTTTGCGCAAGAAAGAAGACGCCATTGCCCTCTTGCGTGCCAAAAAATTTTACCGGCTCTTCCGATGCAGCAGGTGCTTCTAAACACAGTAACAAGCCGCACACTACCCCTTGAATGGAACATAAGCTCGACAAGGTGGGCGAAGTTTGGAAATAAGCGGAGTAAGGAGGAATTGCAGGAAAGTACTGGTCTAGCCCCAATCGAAGATCTTTGACTTGGGACAATTCTGAAGCGATCTCTGCGAGTTGGGAGTTTGTCGCCAGCTTTTTAAACGCTGCCGAGGTGCGCCACAAATCGCGTCCGCTTTCAAATTTTGGGTCGTTTTGTAGATCTTTTTTGAGATCCTGCAAAAGATTGGGCGCAATCAATCCCTCAAACTCAATCGTCTGGTTTTTATTGAAATATTCGCGATGTTTAGAATCTATGGCCAATTTCTTCATGGACATACTATAATCTTCCCTAGCGAATATAGCAAGAATGTCTTATGATGCGGCATTATGAATCACTTCGATACGCTCATTCAAAAAGTTCCTGACATCGAAGCCAAGATCCGCTATTCCTTTCACGATAAGTCCTTGATTACCCTAGCCTTTATCCATCGTTCCTACGTTAATGAACACAAAGAGGTTACGGATCATAATGAACGCTTGGAATTCTTGGGCGATTCGGTTCTCGGATTAATCGTTTCGGATTACCTATACCGCGAGCTTCCACAAACCCCGGAAGGCGATCTCTCTTATTTGCGTTCGCGCCTGGTCGAAGCGAGTTCCTGCTGCCAATACATCCAAAAACTCAAAGTGGAACCCTTTATCCTCCTTGGCAAGGGGGAGAGGTTGAATGAAGGACGGGGAAGGGAGACCATTTTAGCCGACCTCTTCGAAGCCATCGTGGGGGCGATCTACCTCGATGGTGGATTAGAGGCCACCCGCACATTTATTTTCGGCCACTTTCAAGAGGATATCACGGCTATCTTGCGCATGCCGCTCCAAAACTGGAAAGCGGCCCTCCAAGACTTCTGCCAAAGGAATTACCAGCAACAACCCGAATACAGCGTTTTGAGTGAATCTGGGCCCGACCATAGCAAAATTTTCCGCATCAAAGTTTCCATTGGGAAAAAGGAATTGGGTAACGGAGAGGGTTCCTCGAAGAAGAGTGCCCAACAAGCTGCTGCCCAAGATGCCCTTGAAAGGATGAAGGAAAACCATGGCAACTAAAGCAAAGAATGTCTGGTATTGTGGTGAATGCGGCCACAAACAATTGAAATGGAGTGGCCAATGCCCTCAATGTCACCTCTGGAATACTTTACACGAGGAAGTGGAACTGACCGGGGCTACTAAACGGTTTGAGTCCCAACCAACTGCTTTAGCGCGTCCGGTGCGCATCAAGGATGTTTCTACAGGCGAAACGGTGCGCATCCGCACTGGGATCCAAGAGTTTGATCGCTTGGTGGGAGGCGGAATTGCGCCCGGTTCTTTGACGCTTGTGGGAGGGGACCCAGGCATCGGCAAATCCACACTGCTCCTACAGCTCGCCCACGCCTTTGCTCAGCAAGGCTTGCGCGTCCTCTATGTGTGCGGGGAAGAATCGGTGGAACAAACCTCCATGCGTGCTAAAAGGCTAAATGTCGACCATGACAATCTCTATTTGCTTAATGAAACCAATTTTTCCGCCATCAAAGTGCAAATCGATGCCATTAGTCCCGCGATCTTAATCGTCGATTCCATCCAAATCGTTTACAAGCCAGAAATCAGTTCCGCTCCCGGCTCTGTCTCGCAGGTGCGTGAAACGACCACCGAGTTCATGCATATCGCGAAAGGGCGCAGCATCTCTACTTTTCTGATCGGTCACGTGACAAAGTCGGGTGAAATCGCCGGCCCGCGCGTCCTTGAGCACCTCGTGGATACAGTTCTTTACTTTGAGGGCGATAAACAGCACAACTACCGCATGATTCGCGTCGTCAAAAACCGCTTTGGACCAACCGACGAGATCGCTGTCTTTCAAATGCAGTCTTCAGGGCTTACCGAGGTGCCAAACCCTTCCCAAATCTTCCTTGAAGAGCGCATGAAAGAGGTCGCAGGATCGGTGATCATCCCCACGATCGAGGGAACGCGCCCTATTCTCATCGAAGCGCAAGCTCTGGTGACCGACACAGTCTTTAGCACCCCCTCCAGGCGCTGCGCAGGGCTTGAACAAAATCGCCTGGCGCTTTTGTTGGCGGTTTTAGAAAAGCGCATGGGCTATCAATTGCACCGTTGTGATGTGTTTGTCTCCATCGCCGGTGGCATGCGCGTATTGGAAACGGGAGCCGACTTAGGGTTGCTCATTGCCATTGCCTCTTCCATGCGCAATCGGCGCGTGCATCCTGAAACGATCGTCGTGGGAGAAGTCGGCTTAGGAGGCGAGGTGCGCAGTGTCCCAAGAGTGGAAAGCCGCATCAAAGAAGCCATCCACATGGGCTTTAAGCGCTGTTTAGTGCCTAAACGCAATCTCAAGGGGATTTCAGAGGATTTGCGCAAAAAAATTGCCCTGCATGGCATCGAATTTGTCGATGAAGCCGTGGAGATGCTGATATGTTGATTGCAGTCGGTGCCCGTACCTCCCCTCTCTCTCAAGCCCAAGTAAAAGAAGTCCTTTGTGAACTACGCCAGCACCATCCCCATGTGGATTTCGATCCCAAATTGCTGCCCTCACGAGGAGATAAAGACCTCCAAACATCCCTACGTACACTAGGGAAGACCGATTTCTTTACTAAAGAGATCGATGAATTGCTTCTTGAAGATGGCTGTCGCATCGCCATCCACTCTGCCAAAGACTTGCCAGAGCCCCTGCCAAAAGGGATCTGCATGGTGGCATTGACAAAGGGCTTAGACCCTTCAGACTCCCTCGTCATGCGTCCAGGGATGACCCTCGCTAGCCTACCTCCCGGCGCCATCATCGCAACCTCTTCGGAACGGCGCGAAAATTGCGTTAAAGAACTACGTCGTGACTTGCGCTTTTGCGACTTGCGTGGCAACATTGGACAGCGCATCAGCAAGCTGGACACTGGCGAAGCGGATGGCGTCGTCGTCGCTGAAGCGGCTCTCTTGCGCTTAGGGCTATCCCACCTCAACCGGTTACGGTTACCAGGCGTTACAACCTATCTCCAAGGACAATTGGCGCTATTGGCAAGGGAAGGCGACCTTGAGATGCAGACCCTATTGCGTTGTTTGGATACCCGCAAAAAAACCCTCTACCTAGGTCTCGATGCCCCTGAGATCGATTACCAGGTAGACTTGCACCACTATCCCGTGATCAAAATCGTTCCACGCCCACTTAAAAACCCCGATTTGCAGCACGCTTTCCGCAATCTAAAGAGCTACACGCATCTTCTTTTCACGAGCAAAAACAGTGCCACGCTCTTCTTTGACTATTTGCAGCGCAGCGGGTATAGCCACGACATCATGCAAGACAAGCATTTGTTCGCCGTGGGGCAAGCCACAGCCGAAGTTTTACACCTATTGGGTGGGAAAAATATTCAAACGGCCGAAAGGGAGCAAGCCGAAGGGCTCATCGAGGTGTTGGAAAATTGCGATTTGACCAGAGGCCATGTTTTTTGGCCCCATTCAGCCCTCTCTCGCCCTGTTTTGAAGGACTATTTGAGCAAACGCGGCGTCCAGCATTATGCCTGCGCAATCTATGATACGATGCTGCAAAAGATAGAGCCTGTCCCCTCCATTGAAACCTTCGATGAAATTGTGTTTACGAGCCCATCCACCGTCCAAGGCTTCCTGGCTATCTATGGGGCACTTCCGAAAGAAAAAAGTCTCAAGGCAATCGGGCCCATTACGCAAGCTGCCCTTGATAAATTAACGTAAAATGTTGACAATGTAAAAAAACCAGGAGATCAATTATGGGACAACAATGTTGCAAAGGCGGATCACAAGAAAGTCAGCATGAAGACGTTCAGCAGTACACGCTACCCGCGCTACCTTACGATTTTAGTGCTTTAGAACCCGTCATTAGCGCTGAAATCATGAATTTGCACTACACCAAACACCACCAAGGTTACGTCACCAACTTGAACAAAGCGCTGGAACAGTATTGCGACGCCGAATGCAAAGGGGATCTTCCTGCGATGATTGCCCTGCAACAAGCCATTAAGTTCAATGGGGGTGGCCATATCAATCACAGCATCTTTTGGACAAATTTGGCCCCCAAAAACCAAGGCGGTGGTACAGCGCCTAATGGTAAATTAGCCGATGCGATTAAACAAGAATTTGGCTCATTGGATAAGTTTATTGAACAGTTTAGCGCCAAAACCGTTGCCATTCAGGGTTCTGGCTGGGGTTGGCTCGGGTTTAACAAGGCGAAAAACCGCTTGGAGATTGTGACCTGCGAAAATCAAGACCCCCTTAGCACCAAAGGGTTAGTTCCTCTTCTAGGAGTTGATGTTTGGGAACACGCCTATTACTTGCAGTATAAAAACGTGCGACCCGAATATGTAAAGAAAATTTGGGAAGTGGTGAACTGGAAAAACGTCTCCGACCGCTATAACGCCGCGGCAGGATGACCCTTTTAAGGGGCCGGCTGTCACCTCTCCGGCCCCTCCTCTATTGCCCCACATTTGCAGGTTTAATTCCCTTGTTAATAAATTCCTCCACAGTATAAAATGATATTCTATATTATTTTAACATAGAGTGAACGATGGGATTATTTTCCCGTAGCAAACCTAAGATCAAAGTTCAAACAACAAAAAAAGACGGCTTTAGCGGTTGGCTCAAATGCACGCACTGCAACGAAATGATCCACGCCGATGAACTCCAACGCAATAGCAACTGCTGCCCCAAGTGCGACTACCACTATCGCCTCTCTGCCGATGAGAGAATCAAAAGCCTCGCAGATGAGGGATCCTTCAAAGAATTATTTAACACTCTCCGCTCAGTCGATTCCTTGCGCTTTGTCGACGCTGAACCCTATGCCGAACGCCTTCAATCCGCCTGCGAAAAAGCGGGCCGCGATGATGCTGTTAGCGTGGGGACTTGCCTCTTGCAGGGGGCTCCGATCGCTCTTGGCGTCATGGATTTTAACTTTATGGGCGGCTCGATGGGGTCAGTCGTCGGAGAAAAACTCACCCTCCTCATCGAACACGCCATCGTCCACAAGCTTCCTCTCATTATCATCTCTACCTCTGGCGGTGCCCGCATGCAAGAGTCGGTGCTCTCGCTTATGCAAATGGCAAAAACCTCGGCTGCCCTCGCAAAACTCCATGAAGCCTGCCTGCCCTACATCTCCGTCTTGACAAATCCCACCACAGGGGGTGTGACAGCTTCTTTTGCATCTTTAGGCGACTTGATCGTCGCAGAACCGAACGCCCTGATCTGCTTTGCGGGCCCGCGCGTCATCGAACAGACAATCGGCCATCAGCTACCTCCTGGGGCCCAAAAATCGGAGTTCCTTCTCGAGCATGGCATGCTCGACTGCATTATCAATCGCCGCGATCTCAAACAAAAATTAGCAGATTTAGTTGAATTTCTATCGGGAAATGGCCGCCTTAATGGCGAAGAATATGGGATTGAAATACCAAAAAAAAATATTTCTAAAAAATCTGCAGCAACCTACACTCCTGCAATATAACTTATGCTTACTAAACACGGTAATATAAATATTGAAATTACATTAGAGGAGGGCGTTGAACTGCCCGTGTATTCCTCTGATGGGGCTTCTGGAGCCGATGTAAAGGCAAATGTCAAGACCAACTGCACTCTAAAATCTGGCTCTTCCATGTTGGTTCCAACGGGATTGCGCTTTGCTATCCCCTTAGGCTATGAGCTTCAGGTGCGTCCTAGAAGCGGTCTTGCGCTCAAACATGGCATCACCGTTCTCAATGCCCCTGGAACAATTGATGCCGATTATCGCGGTGAATTGGGCATTATCATCATTAATCATGGGAAAGAGGACTTTGTCATCACCCCGGGTATGCGCATTGCTCAACTCGTCCTCGCTCCTGTCGTTCAAGCTACTTTTAGCGTCGTCGCTAATCTCGCAGAGACAAAAAGAGGAATTAATGGCTTTGGCCATACGGGTGTTTCATAAACTATGATCAAGATCTCCAAATATCTCGATCCGCGCCTCGTCGTCTTTTTAAATCAAGAAACGCGCGATGAGGCCTTACAAGCCATGGTGCATGCGCTGCACCAAGCGGGAAAGTTGGATGACCCTGCCTCCTTTTACAAAGCGATCATCGAACGCGAAAAGATCGTGTCGACCGGCATCGGCATGGGCGTCGCTATTCCCCACGCCAAACTCGCTTCTTGCGAAGATTTCTTCGTGGTCGTAGGGATCGTTAAAAAGGGGATCGATTGGAATGCCCTAGATGGGGGTTCCGTTCAGCTGATCTTCATGATTGGCGGGCCCGATGACAAGCAAACCGAATATTTGCAAATCCTTTCA
>Ga0206912_1029_pt1 | contig 45327 bp, 42 predicted proteins | sample Alteio_BWOrgHeat_75_FD_152933 | JGI IMG/M metagenome (GOLD analysis project Ga0206912, IMG submission 152933) | Enriched cells from forest soil in Barre Woods Harvard Forest LTER site, Petersham, Massachusetts, United States -... | ecosystem: Environmental > Terrestrial > Soil > Temperate forest >... | reverse complement strand
TAATAACAGAGCCGTGGCTATTTTCAGATTGAAAGAATTGGTAGGTAATATAAATTGCAGCTAACACAAAGATAGTGTGGATGGCCTTGACGATGAGTTTTCTCTTTGTGATTAGCACATACATATAAATTATAATAAAATAGCTGGCTAATGGGGCGCGTGACAAAGAAAAGAGGATAGATAAGATTGACGCGCCCAGGGCAACCATACCGGTGCCATTAATGTTAAATTTATTGTCGTCTGTTGTATACAAGCCTAAAATTACGGCAAGAGCAAGCAGTGTGGCAGAAGCATGCTCAAGCGGGTTGGTAAAAAAACTGGCAAACCGGATGTAACCGCTGTCTGAAGTAAAGGTGGTTTGCAGCCCAAATTCTCCATCAGCATCGAGATGAAAGAAATAATAACTGTAGTCAAAATAACCGGAATGAAATTGCAAAGGGCTTTGAGCGGCTACTTCAATAAGTAATACCACGCCCGCTGCAATTGTTAATAGTATGATATAATTAAAATATTTATTAACGTAAACTGTTTTTGGATCAATAAAGCGTCCTGCAAAGTAAACCATAATGTAAAAAGAAATACTTTTTAAAGACATTAGCCGATTTATAAAGCTTTGGTCGCCTATGGGTAAAATAGCGTAAATGAGCATGTAAAGCAAAAAAGAGAATACTAAATAATCAATAAGATGAAACCTGGGGCGGCGGGTTAAGTTTATAATATTTGTGATAAGTACGCTAATAACAAGTGCCTCTTTGAAAAGCTGGAAAAATGGAATAAAAACTTTCATCCCAAGCATAAACATTACAGACATGGCCGTAGTGTAGATAGATAAACCAAAAATGATAAATACGAGTATGCTGTCGGTCTTGCCTTTAAAGATATCCCTTAATGCTACAATAAAAGAAATGATATAAATAAGCGGGAAAATAAACATGTTCAGCGTAATAACTTTGAAGCCAAATTAGGTTTTTTGAAGTTAAAATCCATCATTTAAGCCTTTAATTAAAAAACACACTCCTTTCATTTATGGGTTTATTGTTTTTTGAACGAAAGCCAATTTGGTTTACACTTAAATATCTTACTTTGCATTAGTATGATTAAACGGATAAAACAGACTATAAGAAAAGGGCAGAGCCTTATGCAAAAGACTTTTGCAAAAAATATAGATCACCTATATGAAGATTCTCCTTACAATAAACTGATGACCCAATTGGAAAAAAAGGAAGATTATGCAAATTATCAGCAGTATACTCAATTTCGAAAAGCTTTTGAAAAGAAGATCCTGAAGATTGCCCATACTTTTTCATATGTAAGGTTGTTTGGCACGTTATATCATTTTAACAGGTTCAAAAATCTGTTCAGTTTACGTGAAGCGTGTACAGACCATACCGGTTTAAATTCACGAATGCGTTTTAGCCTGGAGATTATAAACCAATATTTCCGGGATGCCAAAAAAATATATCTTACAGAGCATAATACGTCTTATCATAAAAAATTAGCAAATTCAAATCAATACTATTTGGTTACCAGCGTATATAAGCCCGGCGATATGCTGCACCAGGACCTGACCAGGCTTACTTACGCGGATAATTCATTTGATTTATGCTTGTCGTTCGAGGATTTAGAGCATATACCTGATTGTCAAACAGTTATTAAAGAATTGTACAGGGTTACAAAACCCGGCGGGAGCGTCCTTTTAAGTGCCCCGTTTATATTTGAAAATGATAAAACCATTACCCGGGCAACTATCAATGAAAAAGGAGAAATTACCCATTTGTTAGAGCCGGAATATCATGGTGACCCTGTATTGCCTCTCGGCATATTGTGTTATTATCATTTTGGATGGGACTTGCTGGATCGCTTTCGGGATGCCGGATTCTCTTCCGTAAAAATAGTTACAGGGTATAATATTGATAAATTAATACTGGATACACTACTTTTTATAATCGCCGAAAAATAGATATTGTATATTCAGGGCCAAATGGAGTTTTGGGGAGTAAAGACACCTTCCTTTAGTCCTTTAATTAAAAACCGGGCCTTTTCATTCCGGCGGCGAAGTTTGAAATAGAGCCATACCCCTAAATAATAAAGGCCGTTATACAATATATTAACCGGGTAAAAAACCGGCTTCCCATATTTCCTTAAAAACCAGATATGGTTCCTGCTTGTATAATAATGAATAACCGGGCTCAAAAAGCCTTCTTTTTTTTCTACTTTGGCAGCCACACCGGCTTCATGATACATTTTGCACGAGGGTAAATAATGTAGTTCATAACCGGTTTCGCGCAGCCGGTACGAGAGTTCTACATCTTCATAATATAAAAAAAAGCGCTTGTTAAATAGTTCGCTTACCAATAATGCTGAATTCCTGATGAGCATACAACAACCGGTTACCCATTCAACAGTTTTAAAAGTATCACCGCTGCTGGGTACTTTGATTGAAGATGAAGTTATACCCAATATCGGGTTAAAACTACCCTCGCCGTTCCATAGCCTGGTTTTATCGTGCATCCAATATATGGCAGGTTGTACTGCCGCGGCCCGGAGATGATTATCCAAATGCGCAGTGAGGCAGGTTACCAGGTCATTGTCAACCAGTGTATCTGTATTCATTACCAATGAGTAAGTATACCCTTTTTCTATACTGTAAGTTAAACCACGGTTGTTACCCTCAGCAAAACCGAGATTTTCATTGTTTTCAATATAGATCAGATCAGGAAATTGATTTTTTAATAAATACAGGGAGTTATCAGTTGAACCATTGTCGGCAACAATAATATTAAACAAATGCTCATCGCAATACTGTTTTAATGAAACAATACAGTTCGCTGTATGTACAGGTGTATTCCAGTTAAGCAGGATAATAGCAACGGGTTTATGCATTTTGTACAGCAGATTTTTTTACAACGTATTCAAACATAAGGCACGAGCTGGTTTCAACAATCAGCGTAAAAGCTCCGATAAGCGGGGTATTGCCTGAATTTAATAATATAAAAGCTGTTAAAGGAGCTATTACAACCAAAATTACCGCTATCCGGAATATGGAAACCATGTTGTTTTTCAAAAGCTGGTCGAGTATGTTTAATACATTAAACGACGAGACTACGGGTACAAATGCCATTATTCTTAAAAATAATACCGCAGTTTCATTATGTTCTTTTGTCAGTATGAATATGATAAGATCTGCAAATATAAATATAAATATAGCGGCAATAAACCATAAACCGGCCAGCAGATATTTGGCTTTTTTCCTGTAAGCGTTCCACAAATCTGTACTTTTTTTATAAATATGTACAGCATTTGGGTATATAGCGTTTGAAATAATAATAAGCAAACTTCTGCATTGTCCAATAACCCTGTCGCATATAGAGTAGGCGCCAAGTATATTTACATTGCTCCATTTTGCGAGGGCAAACAAAATGAATGACTGTTGCACTATACCGGAAATATTATTGATAGTGAGATATAAATTGCCTTTCCCGATTTTCAACAATTCATTTTTTAAAGGCAGTCGAAATGGTAGCTTATTTTTCGCGCCTAAATAAATGAGCAGGCCCAGGTAGGTGACCACATTACCCGCACCCAATATAAAATTTACCCATCCTGCATCGGCCCGGCCTTTTATAAAAATGAGCAATGCCCCAACCGCGATAACATTAAATACCAGGTTGACCAGGTTAAACACCCTTAGCTTTTCAAAGCCAATATAAAAGGACAGGGGATTAAAAACCTCGGCTAAAACAATAGGTATGGCCAGAATGATGTAAGAATAATAAGGCACATTAAAGGCATGCAGGCCAGGCAATACCACTAAAAAAAGCACAAATATTAATGTCCTTATCCAAATTGTATTACAAAACACACTGTTGAGCTCTTTTTTATTGTTAAGGTTACCGGCCACATCCCGCACTGCTGATTGATTAGTGCCGTAGTTAATCATAGAGCCTATAAATTGTGCAAACCTGTTGACCCACATAATGATGCCAAATTCGGCAATGCCAACGATGCCGGTAATAATACGAATGGTAAGCAGCAACAATAATATATTAGAAATTTGAATGCCGCTTAAATTGAAAAAATTAGACAGAATATTGGTTTCTTTTAACTTAATATAGGAGCCAATTATGCGTTGTTTCAAATTTTATGAGTTATTTTGTATGACAAATTTAGCTTATTTTAATTATAATCATTATACAGCGGAGTATACTGTTTGCTTGCCTATGCTTCAATAAATTACGTTTCTTAGAAAGTAATTATTTAATAACTTGCAGCCTTTATTGAGCTATCTGAATACTTGTATGAAAAATATTGTGGTTTTTGGGGCTTCTGGCCAATTAGGGCAGTGCTTAAAAAATGTAGCTGCCTTAAAAGGAATAACTACTATTTTTTTTCCACCCGAATCGGAAGCAAATATTTTAGATGAGGATGCTTTAAATAAAGTATTTGAGCAATATAAACCGGCTTATGCAATTAACTGTGCCGCTTATACCGCTGTTGATAAGGCTGAAGATGATGTAACACTTGCCGAAAAAATTAATAAAACCGGGGCAGAAAACCTGGCCGTACAATGTAAGGCACATGGCGTCATATTGATCCATATATCAACCGATTTTGTTTTTAAAGGCGACATAGCCAGGCCACTTAGTGAGCATGAGGAAGCCAATCCTATCAGTGTTTACGGACAAACCAAACTGGATGGCGAAAAAGCCGTTGCGGCAGTGATAAAAGAATATTTTACTATCCGGACAGGGTGGCTGTATTCTGAGTATGCAAACAATTTTGTTAAAACCATGCTAAAGCTGGGTAACGAGCGCGATGAACTCAAAATTATAGCCGACCAGGTAGGTACGCCAACTTACGCGATAGACCTTGCAACATTTATTCTGCTTATTATTGGTAATGAAAGTAAGGCTTATGGCCTATATCATTACAGCAATGAGGGCGTAACCTCATGGTATGATTTTGCGCGGGCCATATTTGATATAGCGGGCACTAAAGTAAAAATCATACCCATTAGGACGGATGAATACCCAACCAGGGCAACGCGCCCCAGCTATTCTGTAATGGATAAAAGCAAAGCGAAAAAAATATTTAACATAGAGATACCTTATTGGCGGGATAGCTTAATAAGTTGTATCAGTAAACTTCAGCAATAACAAAAAATACATGAAAGGAATAATTTTAGCAGGAGGGTCGGGTACCAGGCTTTATCCAATAACGAGGGCAATTAGTAAACAATTAATGCCCATTTATGATAAACCGATGATCTATTACCCGCTATCGGTACTGATGCTGGCTGATATAAAGGACATATTAATTATTACCACACCCGAAGATAAGGAGAGTTTTATACGTTTATTAGGTGATGGAAAAGAACTGGGCTGTAATTTTGAGTATGCCGTACAGGCAGAACCTAATGGCCTGGCGCAGGCTTTTGTAATAGGAAAAAAGTTTATAGGCGAAGAAAAAGCCGCCTTGATATTAGGTGATAACATTTTTTATGGCAGCGGTTTCAGCGAACTTATCCGCAGTTTTAATGATGTGGATGGCGCGGCAATTTTTGCTTACCCGGTTGCCGACCCTGAACGTTATGGAGTTGTAGAGTTTGATGAGAATTTTAAAGCCTTATCCATCGAAGAAAAACCTGCAAAGCCTAAGTCGCATTTTGCTGTACCTGGACTATATTTTTATGATAATTCGGTAGTTGAAGTTGCTAAAAATTTAAAACCGTCGCCGCGTGGCGAATATGAAATTACCGATATAAATAAATATTATTTAGAACAGGGCAAACTACAGGTTGGGGTAATGGATAGGGGCACCGCCTGGCTTGATACCGGAACTTTTGATTCATTAAGCGATGCCAGCGAATTTGTGCGCGTTATTGAAAAACGCCAGGACACAAAAATTGGCTGTATTGAAGAAATTGCTTACCGGATGGGCTTTATTAACAAACATCAACTAAAAGAGATAGCAAAAAAATATATTAAAAGCGGGTACGGTAAATATTTATTGAGCCTGATCAAGTAATCCGGTGATTTTTTCAGGTACCATTTCATTATGGGTAAGCCAGTAAATAGCTGTATCTTTCCTGAACCAGGTTAACTGCCTTTTTGCAAAATGCCTGGTGTTTTGTTTAATGCGTTCAATAGCCGTTTTAATGTCGGTTTTACCATCAAAATAATCAAACAACTCGCTATAACCCACGGTATTTAAAGCATTTAACTGGCGAAAAGGCAAGAGCGATCTTACTTCTTCTACCAATCCCTGTTTTACCATATCATCCACCCGCTGGTTAATGTGTTCATACAATACCTCGCGAGGCAAGTCTAACGCTATTTTTACAGTACGGAACGGGCGTTTGTTGACCGTTGCTTTCCGGTATGAGGAAAATGGGTTGCCGGTGTTCCGGTATACTTCTAACGCCCTGATGACCCGTTGCGGGTTATTCAGGTCAACCTCGCTATAAAATACAGGATCGGTTTTCTTTAATTCTTCCTGTAGCGCAGTTATTCCCTTTTCGGCAAATTCACGGTTTAATTGTTCCCTGACACCCGGTTCGGCTCGCGGAATATTATCAAACCCCTCGCACAGTGCTTTAATGTATAAACCTGAACCGCCAACCAGTATAACAAGGTCGTGTATTTTAAATAACTCATCCAATAAAGCTAAACCCTGTGTCTCATAATCGCCAACCGAAAAATTTTCTGTTATGGAGTGTGAACCGATAAAGTAATGCCTGGCAGCAGCTAATTCTTCCAAACCCGGCCTGGCAGTACCTATAGACATTTCTTTATAAAACTGCCGTGAATCTGCAGATACAATTACTGTATTATAATATTGCGCCAGTTGAATGGCAATAGCAGTTTTTCCCGAAGCCGTAGGGCCGGCAATAACAAGAAGAGTTTTGGTTGGCTGGTGGTTCATGGTTAATAGTTCATAGCTTGTAACTCAAAATTATCAAAAACACCATGAACCATGATCTATGAACTAAAAACTAACTAATAATCATCATGAGGTTTGCCTTCATCTTCAAACCCTTCATCGTCGGCAAATTCATTTCCAAATTCATCATCTTCGTCCCCTTCTTCATCATGTTCCGCTTCCGGGGCCTCGCCGGTTTCAGTAACTTCGGTAAAATCTTCGGCATCTTCAGGGTTCAGCCCCATTTCATGCAGAAAATCAAAATCATCATCTATCGCCGCTGTAGCAGCTATGGCATCATCAGCAACGGTAACAAATTGCCTTGGCGCGTCGCCAACTGATTTAATAATGGCGGGGTAAGTAACTCCCGGAGTTTCATCCAGGATTATTTTCATCAGTTCCACATGAAAATCAAACGGGCGGTCGAAATTGAAGGTGTAGTAAAATTTTTGGTGCGGATCGTCAATGCGGTTGCTCAGTCTTACTTTTTCCATCAGCGCTATACCACGGTCAATTCTTTTTTGGTTTGGCAAATAGGTAATTTCTTCGCCCTTTATCCATTGATCATTGCTGATATAGAAGGAAGACGAAAATTCCGGGTTATAACCTGTTGAATGATGTATAGCTTTATGAAGATCTTCAAATGTTTGGTTTGATTTAACGTCGATCTCGCGTGTTACATCATCATAATCTTCAAAAGTAACTCTGAACCTGTATAGTGCCATTTTTTGTATGAGTAGAAATTTTAGGTAAAAATAATATTTTAATTGATGATTGTGTTTGCCACAACTTTTAAGCCAATTTCTTCACCCTTCTTTATGGTGTAGTTAATTGCCTCCGGGCGCGAGTTTGGTATCTCGCCTTCCAGTATAGCTTCGCGTATCTGGTTCTTAATTATTCCCACTTCCCGGCCCTCTTTAATACCGAATAAATTCATAATATCTATGCCGGTAACGGGGGGCTGCCAGTTGCGTATATTATCGCGCTCCTCAACATCTTTTAATTTTTGCTGAACCAGCTCAAAATTATTGCGGTATTTTTTAACCTTGTATTCATTTTTTGTGGTTATGTCTGCTTTACACAACAACATTAGGCCTTCAATATCATCACCCGCCTCAAACAATAACCGCCGCACTGCCGAATCGGTAACTATAGACTGTGATAATACTATTGGCCGCAAATGCAATTGAACCAGCTTTTGAACCTGTTTCATTTTTTCATTTAACGGCAACTTTAACTGTGCGAATATTTTAGGCACCATGCGCGCGCCGCGGTCCTCATGGCCATGAAATGTCCAGCCGTGGCCGGGTTCAAAACGTTTAGTGACGGGTTTGGCAATATCATGCAATATGGCGGCCCAGCGCAGCCAAAGGTCGCCGGTGTTTTCGCAAATATTATCCAATACCTGCAGGGTATGGTAAAAATTGTCTTTATGGCCTTTACCGTCAATATAATCAACCCCGTAAAGCGCTGCCATTTGTGGGAATATTTTATGCAATAAACCGGTATCAAATAAATAATTAAAACCTACAGAGGGTTTTGGCGATAATATGATCTTATTCAACTCATCCGTAATCCGCTCCTGCGATACAATGCTGATACGGTCAGTATTATTTTTTATGGCTTCAATAGCAAGCGGGTCTATTTTAAAATTTAATTGCGACGCGAACCGTATGGCGCGCATCATCCTCAATGGGTCATCAGAAAAAGTTTCAACCGGGTTAAGCGGTGTTTTTACCAGTTTTTGTTCCAGGTCTTTTATACCCTCAAAGGGGTCAAGCAATTGCCCGAAAGTATCGGGGTGCAGCGAAATAGCCAACGCATTAATGGTAAAGTCGCGGCGCTTTTGATCGTCTTCCAAAGTGCCGTTTTCAACTATGGGTTTCCTTGAATCCAACCGGTACGATTCTTTCCTTGCCCCAACAAATTCAATTTCAAGGCCCTGGTATTTTAAAGAGGCGGTGCCGAAGTTTTTAAATATCGCAAGTTTTACTTTGAGCTTTGCGGCAACAGCTTCGGCAAAAGCTATACCGTTGCCTATAAGTACTATATCAATATCTTTTGAGGGGCGGCCTAAAAAAATATCGCGCACAAAGCCTCCTATGGCGTAAACCTGCAGATTACTTTCGCCCCCAATTTTTGATAGTATTTTGAAGACAGGATGTTGAAGGTGTTGTTTCATGTATTAATGCAAAATTACGGAAATTATTTTTGCAGGTTCTCGATAGGTAACTAATACCATATCTTACTCTTTAACTATTTGCCCCTTAGTATTTATTTCGGATTTACATTTAGGACACGTTGTCCAGCCATAAAGAGCCTCATTTAAATTTTTCGAACGTCTTACTCTCGGTAATTTTGCTCCGCAATTCGGGCAATATCGAGTTGGGATTATTATGATAAGAAGAATTATTATTACAGCACCCGCTATGCAGTAAATTACAATATTAATGGGGTCTAAAATAGGCCTGGAATGCCCAATAAAATTATATAGAAAGAATCCAACAATTGATAAAATAATCATTGCGTATTGTTTTTTGTTCATCTTATCCATAGATTTTATTGAAATATGAGCGTTTAATCTGTATTACAAATTTCTCATCAGGTAGTACCAAATTACGGAAATTATTTTTTGTGGTTTTAACTGGTTTTAACTGGTGTTCACGAAGCGTTCACGGGTGTTCACGCTCCGAAACGTGAACACTTTAAATATTTGATTATGAATTAGATAAATAAAACAGGCTATCGCCTCAAAAACTCAAACTGGCCATTGGGTGCGAGTTTCATTATGGTAGATGGATTTTTTATTTCCATACTATGCTGGTCCACATCCACCACATAATCAACCCCATCAATTATTTCCTGTTCTATCTGTGCAAAATATTGAGGCGATGGTTTGCCGCTTATATTGGCCGATGTGGATACCAAGGGCCTGCGTAACCGCTGAATTAAAGCCTGGCAAAACGGATGCGATGAAACCCTCACGCCTATGCTGCCATCCCCGGCAATTAAAGCAGGCGAAATATTCCTTGCGCCCGGCATTATTAGGGTTAATGGGTTTTCGGCATATTCTATAAGCGTGTAAGCCAGTTCGGGCACTTCCTGTACATAACTTGCCAGTTTATTATCGGTATCCACCAAAATGATCATGCTTTTGGCTTCGTCACGTTGTTTTAGGCGGTATATTTTTTGTACAGCTTCGGTATTTGCCGCGTCGCAGCCTATGCCCCAAATGGTATCAGTAGGGTAAAGGATGATCCCGCCTTCCTGTACAACTTTAAACGCTTTGGCAACCTCGTCTCTAAGCATGGTAAACCGTGTTATATACCTCCATTAATTGTGTGGCCAATTTTTTTTCATCAAAATTAGCGGCATACTTTAAACCTTGTGCTACCATATTTTGCACGAGGATTTTATCATTCAGTATACGGTTAATTTTTTCGGCCAGCTCAGTTTCATTATCCGGGTCGGTATATAAACTATGCGGGCCGCCGGCTTCCTCTAAACAGGAACCAGTTGCTGCTATTACCGGTACGCCCGAGTTAAGTGCCTCCAGTACGGGTATGCCAAATCCTTCATACCGTGACGGATAAATAAATACAGATGCCATTTGATAAATAGCCGGCAGATCAATAAAGTTCACACCGGGTATAAATAGTACACGGTGCATTAAATTATTATTGACCAGGAATTGCTTAACCTCCTCCAGGTATTTGGTTGGCTTGCCGGCAACAACCAGCGGAATATCATCAACATAAGCCAATGCCTTTGCCAGTAATAACAGGTTTTTGCGTTCCTCAACCGTACCTACATAGAGCAGGAAATTTTGGGGCAAAGCATACTTTGTGCTGACCGCTTTTTTTTGCTCTTCAGTTTGTCGAGCGCTGAAAGCAGGGTCGCAGCCCTGGTATATTACCTCTATTTTTTTTGGGTCGATGTAGAGCAGTTCGACAATATCATCTTTTGTTTTTTGGCTTACCGCGATAATTTTATCAGCAACATTACAAGCCCTTTCAACTTTCAACGCGTAAATGCGCCGGTTTATCCAGTTAAAATACTGCGGGAAACGCATAAATACAAGGTCGTGAATAGTCACAACAGATTTAACACCGCTCTCCCTGATCCCTAAAGGCAACTCATGGCTTAACCCGTGATAAATATTAATACCGTCGCGCAGCAGGTCATTAACAATACCCTTGCTGCGCCACCAGGATTTGAAAAGTTTACCCTGTGGGGTAAGCGTTTTTATATTGCCGAATTGTTTTAAGAAATTGAGTCGGTTGTTTGGTTTTATTCGCGGAGTATATAAAAAATAGGTATTGTCGGGGTATAAGGAGGCAATGGAGCGGATAAGCCATCTGCTATAATTACCTAATCCCGTAGAATTAAGGAAAGCTCTTTTTGCGTCGTAGGCTATTCGCATAGTTATTTATAATTTATGTCATTGCGAGGAGGAACAACGAGGCAATCGCAAGGATGCAATGCGGTTATGCATAATTCGCGATTGCCACGCTTCGCTCGCAATGACAAACGATTATTATACCGCCACATTATTCTCCCGCAAGGCATTATTTAACGATGTCTTTTTATCGGTCGATTCCTTGCGTTTGCCTATAATCAAAGCGCATGGGACCTGGAAATTGCCCGCAGGGAATTTTTTAGTGTACGAGCCGGGAATTACCACCGAACGCGCCGGTACCATACCCTTATACTCAACCGGGTTGCTGCCGGTCACATCAATAATCTTGGTCGACGCGGTTAAAACAACATTCGCGCCCAATACTACTTCTTTTTCAAGGTGTACGCCTTCAACCACAATGGCCCTTGAGCCCAAAAAGCAATTATCTTCAATAATAACCGGGGCGGCCTGCACAGGTTCTAAAACACCGCCAATACCTACGCCGCCACTTAGGTGAACATGCTTGCCTATCTGCGCGCACGAGCCAACAGTTGCCCAGGTATCAACCATGGTGCCTTCGTCAACGTAAGCGCCAATATTTACGTAGGATGGCATCAGTATAACCCCTTTTGCCAAATATGCGCCATAACGCGCTATAGCGTGCGGAACCACGCGTACGCCGGTTGCCTTGTAGTCGGTTTTTAGTTTCATTTTATCATGGAACACAAAAGGGCCAACTTCAATTTCTTCCATCGAGCGAATGGGAAAATATAATATTACCGCTTTCTTTATCCATTCATTAGTATGCCAGCGGGTGCCTATCAGTTCGGCAACGCGTATTTCGCCTTTGTCTAATCGCTCAATAACGGTTTCAATGGCGTTAGTATATTCATTATAGGTTAACAGGTTCCGGTCTTCCCAGGCTTGTTCGATCAATTTTTTCAGGTCTTGCATCGGTATATTTAAACTTTCGACAAATTAAAGAAATTTTGAGCAGAATTGTTTGTACGTGTGCTCAGTAATAATAAGCCACCGCTTCTAATATTATTTTACAGGCTTTTTGCAACTCACCGGTAGTAATAATAAGGGGCGGGGCTATGCGCATGGCATTATCATAATGTAAAAACCAATCGGTAACTACGCCATGTGCTATACAGCGGTCAATTATTTTTTTATTGAGGGTGAAGTTCTCCAGTTCAATAGCCAGCATTAACCCCATTCCGCGTATTTCTTTTATTGCCGGATGGAGCAATGAGTTGCGCATTACTATTTCCTTTTCGACTGCTGTGGCTGCCAGGTTCTCATCAAGCAATACTTCCAGCGCAGCCAATCCGGCGGCACAACATACCGGGTGGCCCCCAAAGGTGGTAATATGGCCCAGCATGGGGTTTTCTTTTAACGCATCCATTATTTTAGTTGATGCTATAAAAGCGCCCAAAGGCATACCGCCGCCCAATGCTTTGGCCAATAATAATATATCAGGCGTTATTCCAAAATGTTCAAAAGCGAATAGTTTGCCTGTGCGCCCAAAGGCGGTTTGTATCTCATCCAATATCAACAGGGTTCCGGTGGTATCGCAGCGTTTGCGCAGGGCCTGCATATAGGCGCCATCGGGCACCCGCACACCGGCTTCGCCCTGTATGGTTTCTATAATAACGCAGGCGGTTTGGCTGGTGATGAGGTCAAGGTCATCTGTATGATTAAAACGGATAAAGTTAACACCCGGCAATAACGGGCGGTAAGCTTGTTTATATTCCTCATTACCCATTACACTTAATGCTCCGTGTGTACTGCCGTGATAGGAGTTATGGCAGGCAACTATCTGCTGCCGGCCGGTAAAGCGTTTGGCTAATTTCAAGGCCCCTTCAACAGCCTCGGCACCTGAGTTTACAAAATAAACCGACTGCAAATTTCCGGGAAGCAGGGAAACCAGTTTCTCGGCGAATTTTACCTGCGGGGCTTGTACATATTCGCCATAAACCATCAGGTGCATGTATTTATCAACCTGTTGTTTTATAGCGTTTATTATCTGCGGATTGCCATGCCCCAGGTTGCTTACGCCTATGCCCGAAATAAGATCCGTATACGCCTTTCCGCTTTTATCATACAGGTATATACCTTCGGCACGTTCAAATTCAAGTAGGAGCGGAAAATCCGTTGTTTGGGCGTTATGAGCTAAAAATAATTGGCGAAGGGTTAACATAGCGCCAAAAATACAAAAGGCTTACCACTTTACGCGGTAAGCCTTTTGTTAGTTAAGTTAATATTTTTTATTCAGGGCTGCTCATGCAGTTTTCTTATCAGCTCGTCATTAAATTCATGTTCGCTTTTCAGTAATTCGCTTACCTTTTCGGGAGGTAATATTTTCAAAAACTCCTCATTATAATGTTTATTGATATTTACTATCTGGCTTTGATAATCAAGGTCTTTCCTTATTTGTTCAGATCCGTTAGCTTGCGCGTCAGAACTATTTAAACGTCTTAATCTTCTGACCTCAAAAAGCTCGTTTTGATATTGCCTGTACATTGGCCAAAATTTTTCGCCCTGTTCGGGGGTAAGATTAAGCTGCCTGCCAATAAAGTTTTCTTTAACAACCTGTACTTTTCTAACGCCCGGGGTTTGCGGGCGATTATTATTGAAGCCTTGCGGGCGGTTGTTAAAATTTTCCTGCCTGTTGTTTAAACGTTCCTGCTGCATCATTCGCATACGCCTTTGGGCAAAAGCAGTGCAGCTAATACATGTTATAATTAATACAACAAAAATATGCTTACCCAACTTATTCATTGTTTATTAATTATTGTTATCTGAATAATCTTGCAAAGCTGCTTTCAGGCTGGCATCATTAACCGGCAGATCTTCTGCCGCTACGGTATGCTGCGCGTCATTACCATCAACATTTTGTTCCACATAGTTTTGAATATCATCAACCGAAACAGTTGATAATTCTTTATGCAAAAAAGAACGTTTATGTATAGCGTCGGGAGACTCAAACTGGCTTAAAAAAATGCCGCCCCCTATCATTAAAACAAAACAGGCAGCAGTGGCATATTTAAAAACGTTTGAGGAGATCATCCTTATCACCGCGTTTTTACGTTTAACCGTATCATGGTTAACTGTTTTGTTTAATATGTTTTGGTGTAACTGGTTAAAATAATCCTGCGGAACTGTAAAGGTATCTTCCGCGCTATTTATTGCCTGTTCAACAAGCAGGCGGCTTTTTATATTGCTGCTCAACTCCTCAAAATAGTTTTCAGGAACAGTAAAGCCGGTGTTGTCCTGGTCTAAAATAGCTTCAACCGCAATGCGGCTTTGTATATCACCGCTTAGTTGCTCAAAATAATTTTCAGGAACCGTAAAGCAATCCAACGGGATTGTATTTTTTAATTCATTCAGTTTAATAGCCGACATAATGCGCTCATCCAACTCCTCAAAATAGCCAACAGGCACTGTAAACGGGTTATTGGGATTAACCTGTTTAAGTGACGCGTATTCGTCAAGCCATTTTTTATTTTCCATATCGTTCGTCATGATTATGTATAGATGAAATTTTGATGAAAAGGTTTAACAACTATTTTAATTTAATCTTCTGCCAATAAAATCGTCTCAATTTTTTTAACCGCCAGGTGAAACGAAGCCTTTAACGCGCCAACACTTGTACCCAATACCTGCGACATTTCTTCATATTTCATATCGTCATAATATTTCATGTTAAATACCAGCCGTTGTTTTTCGGGCAGGGTAAGTATGGCATTTTGCAGCTTTTTTTGAGCAGCGTCGCCATTAAAATAGCTCGAATCGGCCAGCGTATCAGCCAGCTCATAAGCTACATCATCTAATGAAACATTATTTTTTTGTTTCTTTTTATTTAAAAAGGTGATGCACTCATTGCTGGCTATGCGGTACATCCAGGTATACAACTGCGAATCGCTGCGAAACCCGCCCAGGTTTTTCCAAACCTTTATAAATACGTCCTGCGACAGGTCGTCGGCATCGTCATGGTCAATAACCATGCGGCGGATGTGCCAGTATATTTTTTGCTGATATTTATGCAATAGCAGGTTAAAAGCCTCGTTCCGGGTCTTTTCATCCTGGAACTTGCTTAATATCTCTTCGTCTTCAACAACCTGTGCAGGCATATATTAATAATTTTAATACTAATAGTTATTTATAGTTTTTGTTTTAATATATAAAGAACTACTGCTACTAAAGTAATTATTATTTTGGTTATCGCAATTATTATAACAGGCTAAGTACTTGTTTCGACGCTTCCTGGGTATCAACCTTATTTATTATATTTTTAATAACACCGTCGGGGTTAATAATAAAAGTGGTGCGTATGGTCCCCATATACTTTTTGCCGTACATGTTTTTTTCGCCCCATACGCCATAGGCTTCAACTATATGATGATCGGTATCGGCAATGAGCGGGAAGGGAAGGCTATACTTTGACTCAAACTTTTTATGCGACTTTTCATCATCGGTACTTACGCCTATCACTTCAAAGCCGTTGCCCATCAACGATTGGTAATTATCCCTGAAATCGCAAGCCTCTGCCGTACAGCCGGGGGTATCATCTTTAGGGTAAAAATATAGGATCACGATTTTTCCTTTAAAATCCGACAAGGAAACCGTTTTGCCATTTTGATCTTTCGCGGTGAAATCGGGGGCCTTATCGCCTTCTTTAAGTGTTGCCATTATCTGTAAAAATCTGCTGTAAATTGTGCGTTGTTATTTTTATAATCGCCCACGGTTAGTTCAAATACGTGTTTGCCCGGCAGCAGGTTACCATCAAAGGTATAACTTAGTACCTTAGTTTTAAAATCCCATTCCATTAAAACCCATTTGCCGTCAATTTTACCGTTGTAGGTCTTAACGCCCGATAGCTTATCGCCGATCCTTAAAAATACACCGCGCGCTTTTTCCATATTGGCCCCGTTATGAATATTCAACGGAACAATATAGGGCGCAATAGTATCCAGCTTAATGTAATAATCGCCAAAAGCGTGTGATTTGGCCCTTATATATCCATTTTCGTAATAGCTGCTGTCGCAGGCCCCAGTTGTACTTACAATAACCGCTTTATCTGCATATTTACCTAAATCAATATCGGGTTTTATCCAAAGGTCGTAATAATCATGTATGGGCGTAAAGCGGTTATGTATACGGTGCACAACCGAGTAAGCGCCGGGCAATTTTTCTGATGAAGCCGAATAGATAAAATCTACATCATCATACAAATTGCCGGGCATAATAGTAACCTTAACCTTATCGTTGCTAAATTCGTTTAGCTTATTGTAATGAAATAATGTGCCTTGTGGTTTAAACGGGGCAATGGGGTGTTCCGGGTGTTTTGACCGTATTTTAAGCATTAAGGTTGATGTATTGCCGGCCACATCCTTAACCACATATTCCACCTCATGCAACCCTTCATCATCAAAATTAATTATACCCCGGTTAACCGATTGCGGGTAAAGCGATATTTTGCTGCCAGGCAATATAAAACATTTTTGTATAAAACGGTTCGCTGTCAATAAGGTGGGGTAGTCAATATAACTGTTTATGGCATGGGTTTGGTCAAAAGCAAACCGCTCAATTGCAAAAGTGTACACATTTTTTCCGTCCAGCTTTAGTTCGATGGAATACACACCGTTGGGGTTTGCCGAAGCGCTATTCCTGTCATTAGCAGCAATGCCAAAACCTATATCGCCGCTTAGCTCAATAAGGCGGGGTTTTGCCAGGTGGTATTTACCCGCCGCACCGGTTACCGCTAAAAATTGATGCTGCGTTTTTTCGCTGAAAGGTTTACCATCAAGTTGATAAATAGCTACGGCGCGTATAACAGGTGGCACCCTGTCTGGAATAGTAACGCCAAAAAGCTGCGGGTTTATGGTTTCTTCGGTTTTGGTATCCCGGGTCTCAAAATGCAGGTGGGGCCCCTCCACTGCGCCCGAACGCCCGGAGATGGCAATAACATCATCTTTACAAACTTGTATTTGCCCTGGCGGCAGCGTAAAATCAACCTCGAACAGTTGGTGCTGGTATTGGTAATCGCGCACCGTTTTAGCAATTTGCGGGCTAAAACGTTCATTATGCATATAAACCGTTGTATAGCCGTTGGGGTGGGTAATGTAAACAATGTTGCCGCCGCCCCCAAATTGCACGCGAAGCCGCGATATATAGCCATCGGCGGCAGCGTGTACCGGGTAACCGCTTTGCTGGTTTGTTCTGAAATCTAAACCGGCATGAAAATGGGCCGGCCTTAATTCGCCAAAACCTCCTGCCAAACTGGGCGGCAGATCAAGCGGATAACGGAAAAAGTTTTTTGGATATTCCCGGCTTTGTATTATGCCTTGCGCGTAAGTGGTAAAATTGTATAAGAGAATAAATAGGAGAAGAGCGAAGTTTTTTTTCATTCAAGGGTTAAATATATGGGAAGCAACAGATTTAAATAACCATAGTTTTAACCCATCGCTATTTTTTGAAAGATCATTTAACATAAAAATCTAATAGCTTCTTGTCTTCGAGGTAGCCTTCCAGCCTGTCGCCAACATTTACTTTGGCAACACCTTGCGGGGTGCCCGTAAATATCAGGTCGCCCTTTTTTAAGGTGAAGTATTTAGAAACAAACGCGATGATATATTCAAAGGAAAACAGCAAGTTTTTTGTATTGCCCGCCTGCCTGATTTGCCCATTTACATCCAGGTGAAAATTCAGGTCGTAAACATCGGCGAATTGTGATTTGGGCAAAAATTTACTTACCGGAGCAGAATTATCAAAAGCTTTGGCCAGTTCCCAGGGCAGTCCCTTTTCTTTATGGCGCTGTTGGATATCGCGTGCTGTAAAATCAATACCTAACGCTATCTCCTCATAATACCCCGCGGCAAATTTTTCGCTGATATGCTTACCTTCTTTGCTGATCTTTAAAACTACTTCGATCTCGTGGTGTACATCTTCCGAAAAATCGGGATGATAAAAAGGCTTGTTATCTTTTAATAAAGCGGTATCAGGCTTGGTAAAAATTACGGGAACGGTAGGTATAGGATTATTCAGTTCTTTGGCGTGTTCAGCATAGTTGCGGCCAATGGCGATGATCTTCATTTATGAATTATTGTGTTATTGAATTATTGATTTGTAAAACTAAAAGGAATTCAATAATTCAGCCAATCAATAATTCAGTAATTAATTAAAGTACCGATATCCGCTTAATTACCGATTCGGTACCTGCACTAACGCGTATAAAATAAAAACCCCGGTTTAGCTTGCTGGGTAAAGCATAACTAAAAGTTCGTTCACCCGGTTCAACTCTTTGTGAAAACATGGGTATAACGTCATTTCCCAATACGTCAACCAACTTTATGGTTACGTTCGAGTTTCGCGATATTAAATACTTTAAATTAATCTGATCGGTTATGGGGTTTGGATATACCTCAACGTTACTTAGTAATTTATCATCAGTTCGGGGTATGCTAAGTTTCACTGTTGACTGAACACCGGCATGGAAAGGCGGAAAAGTAAGGTTCAGGAAGCCTTTTTTTGGTTTTTTCTTTGCAGGGAAATAGTTGGAAGTATCGTTTTGGGGTGACTGTGCTGCATGAGCAAGGGCACAATTCATGAATATCGCTATTGCGATTATTATTATCCATGAATAAGTGTAAGTAAAATTTCTCCTCATGCTTTAGTATTGGTATGCTATGCAAAAATAACAATAAACCACTCATCAAATCCAATTATGATGCTTTTATTACATATTTTAACAAAATTTAACAAAGTCTTGTTTTCGGTTAATGAATTAATTACTTGCCTGTTTACATAATTTTAAGCTGTAACTCGATTTTTTTAATATTTTTGTCATTTTTAAAAGTATAGTGTCGAATCATAAAGATCTGCAGAAGCTAACCGCCGCCGGGCTTCTCATCAGTTTAGGAATTATTTACGGAGATATTGGCACCTCTCCCTTATACGTTTTTAAAGCAATTGTTGGTTCGCAACGTATTTCCGACGTTTTAATACTCGGGGGTGTTTCCTGTATTTTCTGGACGCTTACCCTGCAAACCACTTTAAAGTATGTAGTAATAACCCTGCGTGCCGATAATAAGGGCGAGGGTGGTATTTTCTCGCTGTTCTCCTTAGTGCGCCGAAAGGCCAAATGGTTAATAGTACCGGCTATAGTTGGCGGATGCGCCCTGCTTGCCGACGGTATTATTACACCCCCTATTACTATATCTTCAGCTGTTGAGGGTTTGGAAACATTTTACCCGCATTTGCATACAGTACCAATAGTTATTGCCATTATAGCCGGGTTATTCATTATTCAGCAGTTCGGCACATCGCTGGTGGGTAAGGCTTTCGGGCCCATTATGTTTATATGGTTCACCATGATGGGTGTGCTGGGTGTTCTTTTTATTGCCCAGGAGCCATCCATTATAAAAGCATTAAACCCATATTACGCCTATGTGCTGTTAAGCAGCAACCCTAACGCGTTTGTTATTTTGGGCGCAGTGTTTCTATGTACAACCGGGGCGGAAGCATTATATTCCGACCTGGGGCATTGCGGACGGTCAAACATCCAGATTAGCTGGATATATGTTAAAACCTGCCTTGTGCTTAATTACCTGGGCCAGGCTGTATGGTTATTACAACGTAACGGCCATGTAGTTGACCTTAACCTGCAAAACCCTTTTTATAAAATAATGCCCGAGTGGTTCCTGATATATGGCATAGGCATAGCCACAGTAGCTGCTATTATTGCCAGCCAGGCGCTTGTTTCCGGATCATTTACACTGATTGCCGAAGCGGTAAGGCTTAATTTATGGCCAAAGGTGAAAATAAACTATCCAACAGAACAAAAGGGGCAATTATATGTACCCAGTGTTAACTGGTTATTATGCGCAGGATGTACAGGCGTGGTATTATTATTTAGACACTCGGACAGGATGGAAGCAGCTTACGGATTGAGTATTACTGTAGCCATGCTGATGACAACTATATTGGTATCTAAATTCCTGAAACGTAAAAAACTGCCTGATTATATTGTAAATACCTTCCTGATCATGTACCTGTTAATTGAAGGCACCTTCCTGGCAGGTAACCTGGGTAAATTTGTTGATGGCGGCTGGTTTACTTTAAGTATCGGTTCCTTCCTGTTCTCTATTATGTGGAGCTGGCACACGGCCCGTAAGATCAGGAACCGCTATGTTAAATTTATTGAGATTGAAGATTATTACGGCATAATTAAAGAATTAAGCGAAGATGAAAGCGTACCCAAATACGCTTCACAACTGGTTTATTTAACCAGTGCTAATTTCGATTCGGAAATAGAATCAAAAATTATTTATTCTATTTTACAAAAGCAGCCCAAGCGTGCCGATGTTTACTGGCTGGTGCATGTTGATGTAGTGGATGAGCCTTATAAAAAAGAATACCGGGTAGAGTTTTTGGTACCCAATAAACTGATAAGGGTCGACTTTAAACTCGGTTTCCGTATTGAACAGCAAATAAACCTGCTTTTCAGAAGGGTGGTTGAGGATTTGGTTAAAAATGGCGAGGTAGATATTACCAGTGGTTATACCTCATTAAATAAGCATAAAATTGTTGGCGATTTTAGGTTCGTTGTAATTGAAAAAGTGCTTTCGCGTTCGCATAATCTGTCGCTCTACGAAAAGTTTATCATGGCTATTTATGTATACCTTAAAAAGATCAGCCTGTCAGAAGAACGCGGCTTTGGGCTTGATCTCAGTTTTGTAACGATAGAAAAAGTTCCGTTAATGCTTGCAGCCCCCGAAACTGTTGAGATCAGCCGTATCAGGTAAAAATTATTAAAAACATTTTAAGTTAATATTTCTTTAATATTACTACAGATTGTTTTAATGATTTACAGCTCACTACACCTAACAATGAAGAAAATATTAATTACTCTATCCTGCCTTATTTCACTTGGGGTTAATGCTCAAAATATTAAGGATACAACTAAAAAGAAACTTGGGGATACTCTGAAAAAAGACGTATTGACCGCCCCCGATACGGTTAAACGTTTGCATAGTAAACCATGGACGTTTATACCTCCCGTCGCTTTAATAGCTTATGGAGCCTCATCATTTATATTTCACCCGGTACGTAATGTTGATTACTTTTTTGAGGGCGAAATAAGAAAAACGGGGCCCAATTTTAATACGAATGCCGAAAGTTATTTCTTGATCGGGCCGGTAGTTATTGTATATGGCTTAAATCTTGTTGGCGACCTGGGCAAAAACAGGTTTATTGACCGCACCGCATTGCTTGGGTTATCCGGCGGATTTTTAGGCATCTCTGAGTATATTACAAAAAAAACCACACATCGGTTAAGGCCTAATGGTTCTGATTATCTTTCTTTCCCGTCCGGGCATACGGGAATGGCTTTTATGGGAGCTGAATTTATGGCGCAGGAATACTCAGATAAGTCTTTTATATATTCGGCAATAGGGTATACTTTTGCAGTTACCACGGGTATCTTCAGGATGTATAACCGCGACCATTGGTTTAGTGATGTAGTTGCCGGCGCAGGTTACGGCGTTCTTTCAACTAAGCTGTCCTACCTGGTTTACCCGTATATACGTAATTGGATAACACATAAAGATAAAAATGGTAAAAGCACCATGATCATGCCTACTTACCAGGATGGCGTACCCGGAATTTCGTTTGCTAAGGGGTTATAAAGAGGAAAAGGCTTAGCAGGAGTGCACTTGTTAGCATTTAGACTTACCATACTAAAGTCAGCCGGGTTAGTTCTCCGGCTTTTTTATGGGCTTTGTGCTCAAATAGCTAATGAAACACAATTGCGCATCTACAAACAAGTACAATATTGAAAACGTCAATAATTTTCAAACTTTTACAGGTTTAAACACGCCTTTTTTTGATGATCTTATAAAATTAAAAAAGCAAATTGAAATCGACTTCAATTTGCTCCATTTAAATGTTCAAAGCGATTGCCTATTTAATCGTAACCATAACGTCCTTTGCGTTGCGGATCTTCCAAGAACCATGAGAGGAATATTTTCTGTTCCGTTCGAACTGAATATATCGGGGCAAGGTTCTTTAAGTAGCGGTCGTCGAAATATACAAAATGCTCGATCCCTATACTTATATTCTTAGCTATACCAACGGTAATCCGTGGTTTTAAAATATTGATATAATTAGTGCCTGCAGGCCCAACAAACGTATGCAGGGCGTAATTATAATACGCTACAGAGACTGTTGCATATTTTCCTAAAACAAGTGAACTTTCCAGTTTAACTTCTAACCCGTCGTTATAAGTATAATCTCTGTACTGCGCGGTATCAGTAGGGTCAAACCGGGTACTGTTGCCCGCTAAAGGTACGAACGCTGTATGCAGGCTGGTATAAAGAATTATATCTTTGGTAAAAGGGTATTTAGTAAACAATCCGCCGCCAAAACCAATCGCGCCCAACTCAAAAGAATTATTATCAAAATAATCATAATATTGAAACGCCCCATATAAAACGGCGAGCTTGCCAAAATTGGTATTGCCGCCAACTAAAATTCCATAGCCTAAAACGTTATCCAAAATCTTTCTCCCCGAACCAAAACTAAATTCAGTTTTGAATTTAAAAAAATCAAAAGGTTTGCGGTCAATTTTCTCAAACGGATTCCCATAATCAAGCTGTACATTGATCAGGGCATTGGTGGGCCCATTGCCAAAAAATGTCTTTTGGTCTGTATTTATTTTGTGTACACCACCAAATATAGTAACGTTGAGCGGTTCCTTTTGATAAACTTCTGTGGTGGTATGCCGGGAAGCTTTACCTTCCAACAACCTGTTAAGTTCCCGTACGGGGTCTATCAATCCTGCAGCTATTTCACGAAAAACCCTGTTGCCGCCTGTGGCACGGTCATCTAAAATATTTGAGCTTACCCGATAAAACATTTCTCCAAGGAATGCGCCGTTAACCGGGGTATTAATAACATCATTGTATGAAGGGCGTGTAGTTTCGCCAAAATACTCCCATAGCAAGCTGCCCCCTATGGCAAAGGGAATAGATTGCCAATAATTATACCCTTGCGAACGGGCAGCATTAAAATACATTGATCCTGTATAAGGATGGCCAATGAAGTTTATACCAAACCGATCAGAATCCCATTCCCAGCCTTGTTGTATATTATATTTCCAGCTGGCCGGGCCTATATGCGAAAAGTCTTGCTGCAAGGCCCTGTCTAATGCATTCGTAAATACATCAATACCTAAAACTTCGACAGCCGGTTTCCATACCGGATACTTTTTGTTGTACTTTATATCATCGTTCAGCAAGTCGCCGTATTTATTTTGAATGGTGGTATCAATAAGTGGACTTTTTTTAGGTTCGTTACCGCCGGTTGAGTCAGTAATTGTTTTTTTTGCTGCTTTAATATCTTTCAGTTGTTCTTTTATAGGGCCATTACCCGGCTTTATGGTATCAATGGGTGTAACAGTTTGTGCAAATAAACAAGTTGATGAGAATAGTAAACCTGCAAGAATTATTATTTTTAATTTATTAGTTAATAGAACAAATAATAAAAAAATTATTACAAAGGGGACGAGAAAGTATAATGTTGTCATAGTTATAGCATAAAGAACTCTTATACTATAAACTACAGCAGGCAAAAAGTGTTTTAATAATTAATGTTAAGTTAACATAAAAACTAATTAGTTTCTTTTCCCAGTTTACTGTTTTTGCGGCTGTAGGTGAAATAAATCACCATGCCTATAATCAGCCATATTATAAAACGCAGCCAATTGGTTGTGCCTAATTCTGTCATGAGGTAAAAACAGGAGATGAGGCCGAGTACCGGTATCAACGAGTAATTTTTGATGAAGCCCGATATAGTGATACCTATCACCAGCAAACAGAAAGCAAAATAAGGTATCCGTTCGCGCAGTACTTCAATTTTCGATAAGTTTGGTTGCCCGGCATCTATGAGCCCAAAGAAATTTTTAAAGAAACCCGGAAATTGTATTTGTATAAAAATAATTGTCAGGGTCAAAATTAAAGGAATAATATATTTTCCGTTAACGTAGGGCACCCTGAATTTGCCTGAATTTTTCTCAGTGCGGGGTAGTATTAATATACCGCCGCAAACCAGTACAAATGCAAATAAGGTACCAATACTGCATAGGTCGGTTACTATTGCCGAGTCCAGAAATAACGAGGGGATACCCACTACCAAACCTGTAATAATTGTAGCGAATGACGGGGTATGATATTTTGGATGAAGCTTTGAAAACCTGGGCGGCAGCAAACCATCGCGGCTCATACTCATCCAAATGCGAGGCTGCCCTATCTGGAACACCAGCAATACCGATGAAGTTGCCACAACGGCGCTTAACGCTATAATACCGCCAAATATGTTTAAACCCCGTGCGTTAAAAGCATTTGCCAAAAAATCGCTGGTATTTAGTTTCGAATAATTAACCATTCCGGTGAGCACCAGGGCTACCAGGATGTATAATATGGTACAAATTATCAGGGAGTAAAACATGCCTTTAGGCAAATCCCGTTGGGGGTTTTTGCATTCTTCGGCAGTTGTTGAAATGGCATCGAAACCAATATAGGCAAAAAATACCGCCGAAACACCTTTCATTACCCCGCCAAATTTATTAGGTAAAAACGGAACCCAGTTTGCCGGATTTACATAATAAAAGCCCACGGCTATTACAGCAGCAACTACCAATAGTTTAAATAATACCATCAGGTTACTGGCCCGCCTCGACTCCTTTATTCCAATATATACCAGGTAAGTAATAAAAACAGTAATGGCTAAAGCAGGCAAATTTAAAATGAAAGGCACACCGCCTATATGAGGGGCATTGATCCATACATTGTGTAAGGATAAAAAATCTGCCGCGCCGGCAGTGTCATGGGCAGCTATTTTTTCAAGGTATTGTGTATTCGCGTTTTTTACTTCAAAAAAGCTTTGGGATAAAAAATCGGGTATATGCAAGCCAATATTATGTAAAAAACTGGTGAGGTTACCCGACCAGGAAATAGCCACGGTAATATTACCTACTGCGTATTCCATAACCAGGTCCCAACCTATTATCCATGCAATGATCTCGCCAAAGGCAGCATACGAATACGTATACGCGCTGCCCGACATGGGGATACGCGAAGCGAATTCGGCATAACAAAGCGCCGAGAATGCACAGGCTACAGCGCATATCATAAACAAAAATATAACTCCGGGGCCACCGTCAAAACAGGCTTTGCCTACCGTGCTGAAAATACCGGCGCCTATAACAGCGGCAATACCCAGCGCGGTAAGGTCGCGTACGCCTAAAACTTTGTTTAATGATACGCCGTGGCCATCGTCTAAACCGGCTTTGGCATCTGCAACTATTTTTTTCAATTGACTTTTTGCGGAATATATTCGTTGCCATTTATTTAATTGTAGCTAAACCAAACATAACCATTTTTTTGCTGTGATATAAGTATATGCTTACTTTGCACCCATGAATATCGGAATAAAGGCTGTTTTATACAAGGTGAGGTGGTTTTTTTTGCCCTATTTGATACTAATTGCTGCTTGTTTAATTATTAAACTAAGCTATAGCCGCGAAGAGATTTACTACGCGGTAAATACCCGGTATAGCAATTGGGCAGATTTTATTGAACCTTATATCACTGATCTGGGGAACTTTTGGACAGTAGTGTTTTTATCGGCAGTATTCGCATTGTTTAATTATGCGAAAGCATTTTTAGTATTAATCATCAATTCGGCAACTGCCATTACCGCACAAGTTATAAAGCATATATTCGATGCCCCAAGGCCGAAATTATATTTCCAGGATCAGCTGTTAAAAATACATTTTGTTAAAGGTATCGACCAGCTAACCCTGCATAGCTTCCCTTCAGGGCATACTGTAACAGCGTTCACTACAGGACTATTGTTTACCTATTGGTGTAAAAATAAATTTTGGGGGTTACCATTCTTGCTAATTGCCATAGCCGTAGGCTATTCGCGTATGTACCTGAGCCAGCATTTTTTTGAGGATGTTACCGCCGGCTCAGTAATAGGAGTTATATTCACCGTATTTTGGATAAAGTGGAGTGAAAACTGGAAGTTTTTAAAAACACCCGGATGGAATAGGGGATTATTTAAGAAGAATTGAGCAAGAGACTTACGAAGTTTTATAAACTTCGTAAGTCTCTCTATTTCTATAGTTTATCTATCTCCGCTTTTACAAAGGCAGCAAGTTCTTTCACATACCCTGCACTAAAATCAAATTTAATACCTGCTGTTTCGTAAATTTCTTTGATGGTTTTGGTATAGCCAAGTTTTAACGCATCCAGGTATTGCTGTAAGGCTCGTTCCGGGTTTTCTTTATAGTTTTTCCATACAGCAATAGCGCCCAATTGGGCCATGCCATATTCAATATAGTAGAATGGGATCTCGAATATATGCAACTGTTTTTGCCATAAATTAGCTTCTGCTTCTTCCAGGCCGCCCCAATCAGCAAAACCTGCACCAAAGGGTTCATATATTTGCAGCCAGGCTTCATAACGTTCGGCATCGGTATGGTCGGGGTTAGTGTATATCCAATGCTGAAATTGATCGACCACCGCCACCCAGGGCAATGTTTTTAATACATCAACCAATTGGTCGCGTTTGGCGCGTTTCAAATCATCTTCATTATCAAAAAACACGTTCCAGTTATCCATGGATATTAACTCCATCGACATAGAGGCCAGCTCCGCAACTTCCGACGGGCAATGTTTAAAATCATTTAGCTCCAGGTCGGCAGTTAAGAAGGTATGTACGGCGTGGCCGCCTTCGTGAACCATAGTAGTGAGATCACGAAAGGTATTGGCCGAGTTCATAAAAATAAACGGTGCCCCGGTTTCCGACAAGGGGTAGTTATATCCGCCCGGCGCTTTGCCTTTGCGGCTTTCCACATCAAACAGGTTATTATCTTTCATTATCTCCAGCCGTTCGCCTAAATAGCTGTTGATGTTCCTGAAACATTGAATTGATTTCTCTATCAGTTCAGCGCCGGTGTTAAAGGGTTTTAAAGCCGGTTTGCCCGATGTGTTCACATCCATATCCCAGGGCCTTAACTGGCTCACACCCAAAGCTTGTTTACGCTGTTCGGCCTGTTCGCGTAGGATAGGTACAATTTCAAGTTCAATAGCCTCGTGAAAAGCGTAGCAATCCTGGGGGGTATAATCAAAACGCCCCAGCGCCTGGAACATATAATCCCTGAAATTCTCGAACCCGGCATTCAGGGCTACTTTATGCCTTAATTTGCGTAAATGATCAAAAAGCTCGTTCAACTTGTCTTTTTCCTGCAGGCGGCGGGCGGTTATTTTCTCCCAGGCTTCCTGCCTTTTATTACGGTCAGTATCTTTTAGAATTACGGAGGCTTGTTCCAGTGTATATTCCTTATCACCAATATGTACAGACATGGAACCGCTTATCGACTGGTATTTTTGCTGTTCCACCTGTATCTCGGTTTGTATCGGGATATTTTCTTCCCTGAACAGTTCTAACGATTTCTTCACACCCCTCAGGTAAACAAAATACTTATGCTTATCCAGCCGGTCAACAAATGGGCTGTTAACCAATTTTTTGTTCAGTTCATTGCTGTAGGGCGCGGTTTTAGGTTCAATTTCGGTAGCAAAATATTGGAAATTCTGCAATAGCTGTTCGTTATTAGTATCGCAGGTCATACGGATATAGCGCCAGGCAAAATCTTCCTCTAAAGCGGCTTCTAACTCGCTGCGGTCATGCAGCCAGTGCTCCAGTTCTTCAACCGAGGTGATAGGGCGGTCGCGAAGGTCTTTGTAAAGTGGTTCCAGCGTTTCCCATTTAATTTCGAGGTTGGCAGGAATGTAAGTGCGTGTTTTTTTGTGGATCATTTTTTTGATGTGTAAATGTGCGCCTGCCTGCCGCAGGCAGGGATATGCAAATGTGCAAATTAGTAAGGATGTGCGGAAGAGGGAAAATATAAAAAATTGACCGGTGGTCCACCTGGTCCACATGGTCCAGGGTGGTCCAGGGTGGTCCAGGGTGGTCCAGGGTGGTCCACCTGGTCCGGGGACCCATCGTGGCTTTCCTGACTATCTACAGGTGAATAACAAAAACCCTGTCTAACAAAAACAAACTCGCAAATACCACGCTGGCGATACCGTTAGTGGTCATGAAGGCGAAGTTAACACGGCTCAGATCGTTTGGCTTAACCAACCGGTGCTGGTAAATTAACATCGCGCAAAAAAATAAAATACCTATATAATAAAGTATACCTACGGTTGCATAAAATACCGGCATCAGGATAAATATAGCCGACAATACATGTAAAAATGTAGATAAGCGCAAGGCATTCACTTTACCCAAATATGCTGGTATGGAATGCAGGTTTTCGCTGCGGTCAAAATCTTCATCCTGTAGGGCGTAAATAATATCGAACCCGCTCACCCAGCATAATACTGCCAGCGAGAAAAATATAGGCAGCAGGGCAAACTCGCCCGTAACCACCAAATAAGCGCCGATGGGAGCCAGCGACAAGCCCAACCCCAAAACCAAATGGCACAGAGCCGTAAACCTTTTGGTAGCGCTATAACCTAAAACCACCAGCAACGCCACAGGCGACAAATAAAAGCAAAGCGGGTTAATGAACCATGTAACACCAACAAACAGTAGGCAGTTAACTACCGTAAACGTTAAAGCCGAAGCCGCGCTGATGCGCCCGGCGGGTATATCGCGTACCTTGGTGCGCGGGTTTTTAGCATCAATGTCTCTATCCAAATAACGGTTAAACGCCATGGCCGAATTACGGGCAAACACCATGCACAAAACCATCATTACCAGTTTTTGCCACTCAAAACGGTGTTGAGTAGTAGTAACCGCCAAAAAAAAGCCAATAAAGGCAAACGGCATAGCGAATATGGTATGGGAAAAGGTTACTAAGGATAAGTATTTTTTCATGTATAATTAATAATTATACGCGTCATTGCGAGGAACGAAGCAATCTCTACGCTGGCAGGCATAGGAGTTTACTTTTTTTATTCTGACTCAACAACAACATTCCGATGGTTGATTTGCAAATGTAGAGATTGCTTCGTTCCTCGCAATGACGCGTGTTATATGTTATTGTTTATATTCCGGCACCTCAAAACTCTGATTTATCCCCCCAATAAACCCCAATATTTCATCGCGCCCCAAATGCAATTCGGCCGAGGTAATAAAATAGGGAGGTATTTTTTCAAATGTTTCGCCTAATGCTTTTTTAAATTTAGCAATATTCTGATCTGTTTTTGTGGCCGATTGCTTATCTGCCTTAGTAAATACCAGCACGAACGACAGCCCCTTTTCGCCCAGCCAGTTGCAAAACTCCAGGTCTATTTTTTGAGGATCGAGCCGGCTGTCTATCAGTACCATTACACATTGCAAACTTTCGCGCTTATCCAAATAAGTATGGATGAATTTATCCCAATCGGCCTTTTTACTTTTTGACGCGCGGGCATAACCATAACCGGGCAGATCGACAATATACCAGTTATCATTGATCAAAAAATGGTTAATGAGTTGCGTTTTACCGGGCGTTTGCGAGGTTTTAGCTAATCCCTTTTTAGCAACCAGCATATTTATAAGAGACGATTTACCCACGTTGGAGCGGCCAATAAAAGCGTACTCCGGCTTTATGGGCGGCGGTAATTTTGAAATTTGGGTATTGCTGCAAATAAATTCGGCAGATTTAACGATCATGGGGGCAAAGATAGTGATTAGAGATTAGTTGATTAGAGATTAGTTAGGGCGGATATTTTTAAAATATCATCGGTGCACGTACAGCCGATTGCCCCCTCAATCACTAATCTCTAACCCCTACTTTATCACTTTATTAAACCTATACTGCAGCGTTAGCAATAAGTACCTTCTTACTATTTCAGATTGAATATCATTTATTGTATTTGCAGTTACAAACCTTGATGAGCTTATGTTTTGGTTTAAAAGGTCATAGCAGGATAGCTTGATCTCGCCTCGATCTTTTTTTAGCAGCGCACGGGCTACACTCAGGTTAAGCAGGTTGGTGCTTTTCTGGAAACCGGGGCTCACCAGCGGACGGTAAGTATAGGCGTATGTGCTTTCAACAGTAAATTTTTGTTGGCTGAAAACAATAAGATGGGTATTTAATACATGAGAAAAATTGGTTACCGAGTTATAATTTACACCGGTATAGGTAGTAAATGAACTGTTGAAGTTATATGATTGTTCCAACTCGACAATGTTTTTATAATCTAAAGAGCATTGCTCGTTCAAAGAAAAATTGTATGCGTTTTGATAACCATTTTGCGCGTTTATTTCAAAAAAACCACGGATTTTGCCTGCTTTTATTCCGCTTGTTTCGCGAAAGGTAAAGCCATTGTTTTTCTTGAACCTTTTGCCCATGTTTAGGTTTGCAGAAAAGCTATACTTGCCATCCATATTAATGGGTGTGCTTGTTGTAGCGCCAACCGCGTCGAGCGTATTACGCCTGAAAACGCTGTTTTGTTCAAACGATGCCTGCAAGCCCATGTTAATATTTAGCTGGCTTTGCGCTCCGAATACGTTATGGCTAAAGTTATAATTTTCGGTTCGGGAAGGTTTGAGGTTGGGGTTGCCCGTAACCTGGTATACCGGGCTGCTAACTACCGTATAAGGTATCATATCGCCTATATTGGGTAAATTAAATCCCGACTGGTACTCTAACGAATAACTGCCCATATTTAAATTTACAGCAGGCAGCACATTAATAAAGTGCTGGTTAATATCGGGCAGGTTTCGGTCGAACTGGTTATTGACCTGTAGTATTTGTGTATTGACTGATACCACTATTTGCATTTCCGGCGCAAAATTATAGGTCAAACCAGGGTTTATGCTCTCTGTTGACTGGTTGCGGGTTAAGTTGGTACTCAAAGTTTGCAAAAACAGATCGTATGAGCCTGTGGTGTTATCAAAATCATAAGTTATGGTATTGTTTACCTGGTGGTTGTAATCGCCGTTAATACTTACGTTGGCTACCAGTTTTTTACTGAGCGGGTACCGATAACTCAAACCCACATCGGCAGTAGTACTCCTGCTAATTGTATTGTCGTTTCGGTTTAGCAAAAAAGAAGATAATCCTGTTGTATACGAAGTAAGATTGTTAATGTTATAGCCCATACCATTATTGTTGCTTACCTGGAAACTATGCGACACATCTATTGATTCGCCCTGCTTTTTAAACTGGTGGTTATAGTTAAATGATTGTCCAAAAGACAGGCTGTTGCCTGAGTTATTATCACTGTTTGCAGTAAAGGCAATTTTAGGGATGGCGCTGCTGTAACTGTTCACGGTACTGGCGCCGGTTCCCTGGTTGTTGCTGAAGCTAAATTGGGGGTCGTATGTTAATTGTGTAGCATTATTGGGGAACCATCTTACCGTGGCGCTAACATTATGCGAATTGGCTATGCGTAAGCTGGAGTTTACCGTATTGGTTGTAAAATCGGTATCGTTAACTAATTGTTGCAGGTTAGTTAAGCTATTAACATCGGTATGGGTGCGTGAGTAGCTGTATGCCAGGTTTATTTTTAGTTTTTTACCGTAGTCGGTATTAATATTAATACCGTTTGATAATACTTTCTGTATGCCTTGCGAACCAAAACCGCGAAACGGCGAAAAGCCGCCCCTTGAAAGTGATGCTATCCCGCCACGGTTAAGGCCGCCAAGCCGGTACAGGTCGTCAAATGAAAAACCGGTATTGTTTAAGTTGTTGCCAAAACTTAATAAACTTATTTGTAAAGTATCCCTGAACATATTGATCAATCCCCCGGCTGAATATCGGTCTTCTGTACCCGCCCCGGCATATATTTTACCAAATACGCTTTTCTTTAAAGGCCCCTTCAATTTCAGGTTGATGATCTTAGCCACCTTCGATTCAGGTATCAAATGGTCAGGGTCATTCTCCCGGTCATCATAAACCTGCACTTTATCCAGCATATCAGCATCAAGGTTTTTGGTGGCTATGCGGTAATCCTTTTTAAAAAATTCATTCCCGTTAACCAATATTTTGCTGATGCCTTTGCCGTTAAAACTTATCGAGCCGTCCATACTTACTTCCATGCCGGGCAATTTTTTCAGCAACTCTTCCACAACCGCGTTGGGCCGGGTTTTAAAGGCTTCGGCATTAAATTCAATAGTGTCTTTACGTATTACAATGGGCGGCCGTTCCCCGTTTATTACTATTTCATTCAATTGATTGGGGCTAAGACTGATGGTCCCGAGGTCGAAAGTTTCACCTTTGTTTAAAGTGATAAATTTGCGGTAAGGTTTATAAGCCATTATGGAGATCAATATCTTTAATGATTTGCCCACAGGCAGGTTATGCAGGCTGAAGGCGCCGGTTTTATCGCTTAACGTATAAGAATATAATTCCGAAGTACTATCCTTTACTTCTGAAATTGCCACCGTGGCAAATTCAATAGGGGCATGGTTTACCGAATCAATTACTTTACCTTTAATAGTACCCTTTTGTGCTGATACTATACCCGTAATGAACAGTAGCGCGGCAAGCAATAAATACTTGAACATGAATGTGATAAGGTTTAGGATATATTGATTAAAGGTTTGCAAATTATTTTACATAACCTGCATACATTAACATTCGTTAACTATTATTAACAATATTTAACAATGCAAATTACAATAAAATTACAAATAAACTAAAATATTAGGTTAAATTTACATGTTTAAACATATAATAGAATGGACAATTACAAAATACCTCCGCAAACCCGCATAGGCCATGTGCATTTAAAAGTGAGCGACCTGCAACAATCGCTTGATTTTTATTGCGGTTTGCTGGGCTTTGATAAAGTGATGTTATATGGCGACCAGGCCGCGTTTATATCAGCCGGAGGATATCATCACCATATCGGTTTAAATACCTGGCAAAGCAAGGGCGCGCCGCCCGCGCCCGAATATGCGCCGGGGCTGTTTCATGCGGCTATATTATATCCTGAACGCAAGGACCTGGCTGTAATTTTAAAGCGCTTAATTGATGAGAAATACCCTATAACCGGCGCTTCAGATCACGGCGTATCAGAAGCTATTTATTTGGATGACCCCGATGGCAATGGTGTTGAACTGTATTGGGACAGGCCCAAAGCCGACTGGCCGAAGGATGAAAATGGCGATTTGACCATGTTTACACACCGGTTGGATATGGAGGGGTTGCTGGCGTTAGTTCATAGTTGATGGTTCATAGATCATAGTGGTGTGATTGGCTATGAACCATGAACTATTATCCATGAACTAAAAAAACTACCTTTGCCCTAACAATGAGCAAAACCATCACCCCGTACCATAATGAACAGGGCACCAAAAAGCAGCAGGTGGCCGATATGTTCAACAATATATCAAAAACCTATGATTTTTTGAATCATTTCCTGTCGCTGGGGATCGATATTATATGGCGTAAAAAAGCCATCAATGAGTTGAAGAATGACCGGCCCAAACTTATACTGGATGTTGCCACCGGAACAGGGGATTTTGCTTTCGAGGCATTATCCATATTAAAGCCCGATAAAATAATAGGGGTTGATATTTCGCAGGGGATGCTTGACATTGCCAAACAAAAAATAGTTAAGCGCAATTTACAGGGTAAATTTGAAGTGAAATTGGGCGACTCGGAAAAACTGCCTTTTGAAGCCGGCGGGTTCGACGCGGTAACCGTTGCCTACGGCGTGCGCAATTTTGAGAACCTGGAATTGGGCATGGCCGATATACAACGCGTTTTAAAACCGGGCGGCAAAGCGGTGATATTGGAGTTTTCAAAGCCCAAAGTTTTCCCGGTTAAGCAATTGTATAAACTTTACTTTAATTATATAACGCCCGGTATTGGCAAGCTGTTTTCAAAAGATTCAAGGGCATACACCTACCTGCCCGAATCGGTAGCAGCCTTCCCGGATGGCAAAGACTTTACAGGGGTAATGGATAAGGTAGGGTTTAAGCATACCAAATGCAGGCCATTAGCGTTTGGTATCTGTTCAATATATACAGGCGTTAAATGAATAAAACCCGTTACCTTTTAATTGCACTATTGTTGTTTTGCGGTAATTGCCTGTTTGCGCAATCATCACCGCCTGCATGGGGTGGCGGCGCCGATTTGAACGACCTGAGCTTTGGTTTCAGTTTTCATTATATCACTAGTTACTATAAAATTGATAAAACCCCCGGCTGGCGCAATCCTTACATAGATAATGCCGGCAATCAAATAACCGATTCGTTAAAAAGTATAAGCTCCCCTAACGGGCAGGGGTTCGCGGTTGGCTTCCTGGCCAGGTACCGTATAACCGAGTATTTAGAAGCAAAGATATCCCCCTCATTGAACTTTGCCGACCGGTCTTTGATTTATATATTCAATACTCCCGCGCAAAACACCATAAAGACGGTACAGTCTACCGTGATGGATATACCCTTATTGGTAAAATTAAAATCAGACCGCCTGGGCGATTTCAGGGCCTACCTGGTAGGCGGAGTAAAGTATTCGTTAGCCGTGGGTGTAAACAATAAGATCGATGCGGGTGCCGCGTTAATAGATAAAGTGGTTAAAAATAACACCGGTTATGGTTCGTACGAAGCAGGTATAGGGTGCGATATATATTTCGAATTTTTCAAACTATCCCCCGAAATAAAATTGTCAAACTCTTTCGGCGACATATTGATACACGAAAACCAGCCATATTCGAGCCCAATACAGAAATTAACTTTACATACCCTCATGTTTAGCCTGTATTTTGAGTAATTCCCTGCTTTAACTACATAAAAATGATTTTATTCCCGGCGAAAAATTATAATTTCGCAATGCATTTATATACAGCTAATGGCTAAAATTGTATTGATAACAGGGGCCACGTCGGGCATAGGCGAAGCATGTGCGCATTTGTTTGCACGCGAAAATTATAACGTAATACTTACCGGCAGGCGGATGGACAGGTTGGAAAGGCTTGCCGCGCATCTCAATAAAAAATATAATACAGAAGTAGCTGTTTGCGCGTTTGATGTACGCGACCGGGAGCAGGTAGTGTTTAATTTAGATAACTTGCCCGCCAAATGGAAAAAGGTTGATGTGCTTATAAATAACGCCGGTTTAAGCCAGGGGCTTGATCCCATACAAAATGGAAGTTTTGACGATTGGGATACCATGATAGATACCAACATTAAAGGTTTATTATACGTAAGCAAGGTAGTGTCAAATTGGATGATAGCCCATGGCCCGGGGCATATTGTAAATATTGGCTCATTAGCAGGTAAAGAAGTATATGCTAACGGGAATGTTTATTCTGCAACAAAATTCGCTGTGGACGGGTTAAGCAAAAGCATGCGCATCGATTTGCTGCCCCATCATATAAAAGTTACCGCGGTGCATCCGGGGGCTGTTGAAACTGAGTTTTCGGAAGTGCGGTTTAAAGGCGACAAAGAAAGGGCAAAAAAGGTTTACGAAGGCTTTAAGCCATTGGTAGCCGATGATATAGCCGAAACAATATGGTTCGCGGTATCGCGCCCCAGGCATGTTAATATCAATGAGCTTATTATTACGCCAACAGCGCAGGCGAATGTTACTACGATTTTAAGAAAATAGGTAAAAGTGCGGATGTGCAGATATGCAAATGTGCAGATGAAATAAACACAATAAGAAATAAAACATTCACTCAATCACTCATTCAATAATTCACTCATTAAACATGTCACTCATAGCACAAATAGACCAGGATATAAAACTAGCCATGCTGGCTAAGCAGGCAGATCGTTTACGTGGCTTGCGGGCGATAAAATCGGCATTACTGCTGGCGCGGACCGAAAAAGGTGCGACGGAGGAGTTAACCCCTGAAACAGAAATTAAAGTGCTGCAAAAACTGGTAAAGCAACGTAAAGAATCGGCTGATATTTATAAAGCGCAAAACCGCGATGATCTTTACCAGGTAGAAGTAGCCGAAATGCAGGTTATTGAACCCTACCTGCCGCAGCAAATGACGCGATTTGAAATAGAAGGCTATTTGCAGGAACTGATCAACCGGATAGGCGCCACCTCCATACAGGATATGGGCAGGGTAATGGGTATGGCCAATAAAGAACTTGCAGGCAAGGCCGACGGCAGGGCCATAGCAGAAATTGTGAAACAATTATTAGGATAATTTATTGTTATAATTGTTGCGGGTAAACACAATAAGCTACTTTTACAGCGAAATAAAATCAGCTAAAAACTTAAACAATTACAATTATATATGAGTTTCGTACTTAAAGAGGAACATGGTTTTAGTTACATCGATGAGGGCGAAGGCGAAGTGCTGTTGCTGCTGCACGGTTTAATGGGCGGCTTGAGTAATTGGGAAGAAGTTATTGAAGAATTTAGCAAAAAATACCGGGTATTGTTACCTATGCTGCCGGTATATGATTTGCCGGTTATTACTACGGGCGTAAAAACCCTGTCGAAATATGTGCATAAATTTATAAAATATAAAAAGCTGAATAATGTTATTGTGCTGGGTAACTCGTTAGGCGGGCATGTTGGTTTAATATATGTACTGGCGCACCCTGAAAGAATAAAAGCCCTGGTACTTGCCGGGAGTTCGGGTTTATATGAAAATGCTTTCGGTGGATCGTTTCCGCGCAGGGAAAATTATGAGTTTGTAAAAGAGCGGGTAGAATACACCTTTTACGACCCTAACATTGCTACACCCGAATTAATTGCCGAAGTTTATAAATTAGTTAACGACCGCCATAGCGTGATTAGGTTATTAGCCATGGCAAAATCGGCTATACGCCATAATATGAAAGCGGACCTTCATAAAATACGTATACCCGTATCATTAATATGGGGAAAAAATGATAAAATTACGCCTCCGGCAGTAGCTGATGAATTTCATCAGCTACTGCCCGATTCGGAACTGCACTGGATAGACTGTTGCGGCCATGCGCCAATGATGGAACATCCGCAGGAATTTAACAGGCTGTTAAAAGGATTTTTGAATAAAATAGGAGCATAAAAATGTTTGCAGGTGAATTGATAGCAGATGGCATCCCGCCGGTACATACTTCTGATAGTATTCAGCAGGTATTAGACCGTATGGTTGAGTTTCGCGTGCGTCATCTACCCATTGTAAACGAGGAACAGTTCCTGGGCCTGATAGCCGAAAGCGATATACTGCCCGAAATGGATATTCAAACATCTATTGGCGCCCTGGCGCTTTCGCTGGTTAACCCCTATGTTCGCGAAGATCAGCATATATATGATGTTATCCGGCTGTTTTACGAGCAGCAGCTAACGGTTGTGCCGGTGCTGGATGTAAAAAAAAATTATTTAGGCATTATTCCTATTAATGCGATGAACACGTATTTTGCTGCCATAACTTCGGTGTCGCAGCCGGGCGGTATAATTATACTGGAGATCGACAATAAAAATAATTCACTGGCGCACATGGCGCAAATTGTAGAATCGGACAATGCCCAGGTACTAAGCTCATACGTACGCACTTTTCCTGATTCAACACGTATGGAGGTTACCTTAAAAGTGAACAAGCAGGATATTTCTAATATAATTGCTACTTTTTTACGGTATGAGTATAATGTAAAGGCTACATTTAATTATAGCGAAAATAATGACAATTCAATGGACAGGTATGCTTCATTGATGAATTATTTAAACTTGTAGGTTGGTTGATGGTTCATAGATCATGGTTCATAGTATATTTTTATGAATGATACCCGCCAACTAATCAAACCATGAACTATCAACTATCACCCATGAACTATGAAGATAGCAGTATACGGCAGGCAGTTTAATGATACAGCGGTACTTCCTTACGTACAGCAGGTTTTTAATGAACTATCGCACTATGAGGTAGAAATTTATGTCCATCACCAGCTAAATGAATATTTATCAGGCAAGCTTAATACGGTAGCTTACCATATACTCAACGAGGGCGACCAGATAAAAGGCGTTATCGATCTGTTTATAACACTCGGGGGCGATGGCACTTTATTGGATATGGTGAACGTGATCAGTGACTCGGGTGTACCGGTAATTGGTATTAATTTTGGGCGGCTTGGTTTTTTGGCAAGCGTTAATAAAAATGATATTGCAGCGGCAATATATGCTGTTGTTAATCACCAGTTTACTTTAGATAGCCGCGCGTTGTTGAGCATTGATTCGGAACTTAACATTTTTGGTAAAGATAATTTTGCCTTGAATGATATAACCATTCATAAACGCGACGATTCGGCCATGATCACTACCCACATGTTTTTGGATGGCGAGTTTTTAAACTCTTACTGGGGCGATGGTATTATTATAGCAACCTCTACGGGCTCAACAGCTTATTCATTAAGCTGCGGTGGCCCTATTATATTTCCGCAATCAAACAGCATAGTTGTTACACCCGTTTCCCCGCATAATTTAAATGTGAGGCCAATTGTACTTCCCGATAGCAGCAAACTATCTTTTGATGTAGAATGCCGTAGCTCCAACTACCTGTTGTCCTGTGATTCACGGACTTCAATTATAGATAAGCCAATGAAATTTGAGGTGCGTAAGGCAGGTTTTGAGTTAAATCTTATCCGTTTAAGTAATGAAAGCTACTTATCTACGTTAAGAAATAAGTTATTGTGGGGGCTTGACGCCCGCAATTATTAACTTTGCCTGATGTCTAAATCTTTAGCAGTTATACTTTTAATTTTTATTTCTTATAATTCGCAGGCTCAAGCCTGGGAGTTAGGGGCGTTTGGCGGCGGCGCAGGTTATATGGGCGATCTTAACCCCAACAACCCGCTAAAAATTTCAGGGATATCTGCCGGCGGTTTTATAAAGCGTGATTTCGACAGGTATTCGTCAATAAAATTAGGTTATACCTATGGTGTTATCCGCGGTGCCGACAGTACCTCGGGTAACCAGCAATTCCGTAACCGAAACCTAAGCTTTACCACCCAATTAAGTGAGGTAAGTTTAACCGGCGAATTCAATTTTATGGAATATATGCCGTCAGTTTCTCATAATATATATACCCCCTATATTTTTGCGGGGGTAGGCATAGTGAATTATAACCCGCAGGCAAAGTACATGGGGCAAACGTATGATCTGCGGCAATTTCAAACCGAAGGGGAGGCTCCGTATCCCAATTCGGCTATAGCCGTGCCTTTTGGGGCGGGCGTTAAATATAATTTTGCAGGCAGGTTAAGTTTGTCGGCCGAATTGGGCTACCGGGTAGCTTATACTGATTACCTGGATGATGTAAGCGGGCTATATCCCGATAAAAGCACGCTGCCCAATGCTATATCAGTTGCTTTATCAGATCGGTCTGGCGAAAAAACGGGTGTTTATACCGGCGCGGCCGACACGCAGCGCGGAGATTTGAGGCCGCGCGATACCTATTTATTTATAGGTTTTTCTATATCATATACCTTTATCAATCAAAAATGTTATTATTAAATACCGGGTTGCATAAACTATGATTAAGAATTATGTCCGGGTAAAATAAACACCAATTATTAGCGTAATTAATAATAAACTTATCTTTTCGCCCGGCATGATAAAAAGTACAAAGGAAATTTTACCTTTGTCACCTGAAAAATAGGGCATTGTTTAACAATATAAACTTTCCCGGGCGTGTTATCGGGCACATAATTTTTGAATAAAAACACGCATGAAAGCCCGTTTGGCTTGTATTGACCGCAAAAGGAAATGAGTTATAAGGATAAGATTGATTTGTTAAAGCTACCCCAACACATAGCTATTATTATGGATGGCAATGGCAGATGGGCAAAAGATAGAGGCAAATTAAGAATATTTGGGCATCGTAATGGGGTGCTTTCGGTTAGGGATGTGGTTGAAGGCGCTGTTGACCTGGGGGTTCAATATCTTACACTCTATACGTTTTCCACCGAAAACTGGAACCGGCCCAAACTGGAAGTTATGGCCATTATGGAATTAATGGTGGCTACTATCCATAAAGAGATAAAAAATTTCATGGAAAAAAATGTCCGCTTAAACGCCATAGGCGACCTCGCTATGCTGCCAAAGAAGTGTTTTGATGAATTGAACAATGCCATTGAAACAACTTCGGCAAATACCGGCTTGGTGCTTACACTGGCATTAAGTTATAGTTCGCGCTATGAAATTGTAAGGGCGGCTAAAAATATTGCAGCAAAAGTACAAAGAGGCGAACTTAGTATAAATGATATAAACGAAGATGTTTTTGAAAACAACTTATATACCGCTGATATGCCCGACCCCGAATTATTGATCAGGACGAGCGGCGAATACCGCATCAGTAATTATTTGCTTTGGCAAATTGCCTATGCTGAATTGTATTTCACCCCCAAATTATGGCCCGATTTCCGTAAGGAGGATTTGTATGAAGCCATATTGGATTATCAAAAGCGCGAGCGCCGTTTTGGTATGACAAGTGAGCAGGTCAACTAAATTTTTTCTTTTAACACTTTTTAACAACTGTATAAATTATTTTTAGCCCACTAAAATATCCGAATGAATAAATACCTGTTTACTATTTTTTTCTCTGTGATAAGTGCTGCTGCCCTGGCCCAGATCCGAACCAATCAGTCAATGTTCCGGCCACAGGCATCACCCGATACCTTGAGCTACCTGAACCCTAAAGAGTATATTATTGGCGGTGTTACCCTGGTAGGTAACCAGCACCTTGATAAAGATGTGCTGCTGCAAATATCAAAATTAATTAAAGGCGATAAGATCACTTTGCCAGGCGAAGCCAATGCTAACGTAATTAAAACATTGTACAAAGAGCAGCTTTTTGATGATGTGCAGTTAAATGTCACCAGGATCAGCCCCGGGATCGGCATGGATACCGTCTATCTTGAAATAGCTATAAAAGAGCTTCCCCGTTTATCACGTTTACACATAACCGGCGTGCGCAAAGGCGAGGCTGATGAATTAAATAAAACGCTGGCTGATAAAACCGGCAAAATTGTAAATGCTAACTTATTAACTACAACTACCGCTATAATAAAAAAGCATTATTTTGAAAAGGGTTTTTATAATGTTAAGGTAAACATCAAACAAAGGCCCGATCCGGGCGATGCAAATAGCCTGATACTGGACGTTGCTGTTACCAAAAACAAAAAGATAATGATAAACTCGATAACCTTTGAAGGAAACAAAGCGTTTTCGCAAGGGAAATTACGGAGTTTCATGGAAAAAACCCGTACAAAAAAGTTTTATAATGTATTTGGTTCAAAAAAATTCAAAGACGATAAGTTTATAGAAGATAAACAGAAGCTTATTGAAAAAATGCAGGAGAAAGGGTACCGCGACGCTGAAGTGGTTAGCGATTCGGTTTGGAAACATGATGACCAGACCGTAAATGTTAAAATAAAAGTTTACGAGGGCCCTAAATATTATTTTGGCAATATTAAATGGTCAGGCAATGCTAAATACACCAATGAGGGACTAAACAAGGTGTTACGTATTAAAAAGGGTGATGTTTTTAGTGAAGACGCGCTAAGTAAAAGATTAACCGGCAGCGGTGGCCAGTCAAATGATGATGTTTCATCTCTTTATTTAAACGACGGCTATTTAACTTACAATGCTGATCCGGTACAGACCAGGGTATATCATGATACTGTAGACCTGGATATAAGGATATTTGAAGGGCCGCAATACACTATAAACCGTGTTTCTATTAAAGGGAATGATGTAACCAATGATAAAGTGGTTATGCGCGAATTGCAAACACTGCCCGGACAAAAATTTAACAAAGCATTACTGGTAGAAAGTACGCGTATAATTGGGCAATTGGGAAATTTTGATGATACAAAAACTGATCCGAGGACACCTAACGTAAATCCACAGGACGGTACAGTTGACATAGTTTATAATGTTGTAGAAAAGCCGTCAGACCAGGTTGAGCTTTCGGGCGGTTATGGCGGCGGGCAATTGGTAGGCACATTGGGCCTTACCTTTAATAACTTCTCTATCAGGAATATTTTCCACTTAAAAGACTATAAGCCATTACCAAAGGGCGATGGTGAAAAACTGAGCTTAAGGGGCCAGTCAAGCGGGCATTCTTATCAGAATTTCTCGTTCACTTTTTCCGAACCATGGTTAGGCGGTAAAAAGCCCATATATTTTGCCTTATCGGCTTATACGCAATTAAGTTCAAGCGGCCAGTATTACGCTGTAACCGATCCTAATTACAATTACCTGCGTATTAACGGCGTTGCTGTTACCTTAGGCAAGCATTTGAGGTGGCCCGATAATCATTTCCAGCTAAATTATTCGTTAAGCCTTGATCATTATTACCTGGATAATTATCCCGGTTACCTGTTTTCAAATGGTACTTCGTTTAATATCAAACTAACCCAGGAGCTTACCCGTAACTCGCTGGATGCGCCAATATTCCCTACTTCAGGGTCAAATATTAAGTTTACAGCACAAGGCACACCGCCATATTCGCTGTTCAATAACCTTAATTACAACCTGCCGCCAACGCAGGCCGAGTTGTACCATTTTGTAGAATATTACAAAATGAAATTTGACGCGCAATGGTTTATGCACCTTACCGGTAAATTTGTATTAATGACACAGGTTAGGTTCGGGTTCCTGGGTGAATATAATTCGGCAGTTCCCGGTTCTCCTTTTGAACGGTTTAAATTAGGCGGCGACGGTATGCAGAGCTATCAATTTTTACAGGGAAGCGACATTGTTGGTTTAAGAGGGTATCAGAATTTTTCTGTAATTCCTGTCGGAACAAATTATACGGTGGATAATAACCCCGGTAGCTCAATATATAATAAATTCACTATTGAAGTTCGTCACCCTGTTATTGCAAGCCCAACGGCTACTATATTTATACTGGCCTTTGCCGAAGGTGGCAATGTTTGGAATAAATTCTCTGATTATAATCCGTATAATGTAAGGCGGTCGGCTGGTGCTGGTGTGCGAATATTTTTACCTATTTTTGGCTTGTTAGGCCTTGATTATGGATATGGCTTCGATTCAATACCGGGAATACCTGCCGCTAATAAGGGCCAGTTTAGTTTCTCCATATCACAAAGCTTGAGTGGAGGGTTTAATTAATCTGTAAAAATTAAAATGAAAAAGATAATTTTCACACTGGCTTTTACGTTCTTAGCGTTCACAGCAGCATTTGCACAGCGGTTTGCTTATATTGACTCGGATTATATTTTAAAACACATGCCCGATTATGTATCCGCTCAAAAACAACTGGGCGCACTATCTGATCAATGGCAAAAAGAAGTTGACAGCCGTTTCCAGGAAATGGACCGTTTATACAAATCGTACCAGGTCGACCTGGTTTTAATGACGCCTGATATGAAAAAGCGCCGTGAAGCAGAGATTGTTGATAAAGAAAAACTCGCTAAAGATTTTCAGCGGCAAAAATTTGGCCCAGACGGGGAACTGCAGCAAAAAAGCAGTTCAATTATGAAACCTATACAGGATAGGGTGGCAAAGGCAGTAGAGGCCGTTGCCCTGGATGGGAGCATTGATATTATATTTGATAAAAACAGCGAGGTAATTATGATGTATGCCAGCCCCCGCTACAATAAAAGCGACGATGTAATACGTCGCTTAGGATTAAAACCCGGTGTATTTGCTAAATAAAAATTTTATATATATAATCGCACAAAATTAAAAACAGAAAAAGGAAACAATGAAAAAACTATTTAAAGTTGCTTTAGTTGCAGTATGCATGGTATTTATGGGCAACTTTGCCAAAGCACAAGTAAAAATTGGCTATATTGATCAGAACGCACTGATCGGAGTTATGCCCGAACTTGCAACTGTAAAAGTACAAATGGAGGCTTTTCAAAAAACATTTGTTGACGGATATGCCGTGTTGAATAAGGAACTCAATGACAAAGGCCAGGATTACCAGAGCCACCAGGCAACAATGAACGATGCTCAAAAGACTATTAAACAAAGCGAACTGGCCGATCTGCAAAAACGTATGCAGGATTTTCAGACTTCAGCGCAACAAAAGATAGAAGCTAAAAGCCAGGAATACATGAAACCACTTTATGACAGGGTCCATGCCGCTATAGACGCGATTGCTAAAGAGAAGGGTTATACTTATGTGCTCGATTCATCACAAACATCGTTACTGGTGTCGCCTCCGGCTGATGATATGATGGTTGCTGTAAAGGCAAAAATGGGAATAAAATAATTTAAATAAATACATTTGTAAAGCGTCCCGCAAATACGGGGCGCTTTTTTTATTTTTGACCGATGATTTTAAATTGATTATTGGATTTCGCTGATAATTGCAAATCCCCTAATCTTTAATAACTAATCTTTAATCTTCAACAACTAATCTTTAATGACCACCCACCCTATAGGTATTTTTGATTCAGGAATAGGCGGCCTCACCGTTTTCCGTTCAATAGCTGAACAGCTGCCGGGGTATGATTATATTTATTTGGGCGATAGCAGCCGGGCGCCTTATGGTAATCGGTCATTCCATACCATTCACCAATATACCTGGGAGTGTGTGCAATGGCTTTTTAAGCAGGGCTGCCCTTTAATTATACTGGCCTGCAATACCGCGTCGGCCAAAGCGCTGCGCACCATTCAGCAAAAGGATATGCAGGGCCTTGACCCCACAAAAAGAGTTCTGGGTGTTATCAGGCCAACAGCCGAGGTTATTGGAAACTATTCAACAACAAAGGAGATAGGGGTATTGGGTACGGTGGGCACCGTACAATCCGAATCTTATTTAATAGAAATAAACAAGTTTTTCCCCGATCTGAAAGTGTACCAGCAGGCTTGCCCGCTCTGGGTGCCGCTGGTGGAGAGCGGCGAATATGAAAAGCCCGGGTCGGCTTATTTAATTAAAGAGTACCTTGATGAGTTAATGGCGCAATCGCCCAATATTGATACACTGTTGTTGGCCTGTACGCATTACCCTTTGTTAATGGATAAAATAAAAGCGCAACTGCCGCCAAACGTCAACGTAGTTGCCCAGGGCGATATT
>Ga0206912_1028_pt1 | contig 45550 bp, 38 predicted proteins | sample Alteio_BWOrgHeat_75_FD_152933 | JGI IMG/M metagenome (GOLD analysis project Ga0206912, IMG submission 152933) | Enriched cells from forest soil in Barre Woods Harvard Forest LTER site, Petersham, Massachusetts, United States -... | ecosystem: Environmental > Terrestrial > Soil > Temperate forest >... | reverse complement strand
CCGCATTCATCAATCCGCATTCCAAATTAAACCCGGGGGGATACCAGAGCGGTCAAATGGGACGGACTGTAAATCCGTTGCTTCGGCTACGAAGGTTCGAATCCTTCTCCCCCCACAAGGGAGTGGGCAGTTTGCAGTGGGCAGCTTGCAGTTATTAACTGCTAACTGAGAACTGTAAACTGCAAACTAAAAAAAGCGGAAGTAGCTCAGTTGGTAGAGCGATAGCCTTCCAAGCTATAGGTCGCGAGTTCGAACCTCGTCTTCCGCTCGCTATAGTGGGCAGTAGGCAGTCCTCAGTTGGCAGTTATAACTGCACACTGCAAACTGGTAACTGCAAACTAAAAAAGCCGACGTAGCTCAGTGGTAGAGCACTTCCTTGGTAAGGAAGAGGTCATGGGTTCAAATCCCATTGTTGGCTCAACTTATTACGAATATAATAATAGTTTTTAAATATAAATTAACCTACAAACAATAATAAATCATGGCAAAAGAAAAGTTTGACCGCAGTAAGCCGCATTTAAATATCGGTACTATCGGTCACGTTGACCACGGAAAAACAACACTTACCGCGGCTATTACAAAAGTATTGGCTGATAAGGGTTTTTCAGAAGCTCGTTCATTTGATTCAATCGACTCGGCTCCTGAAGAAAAAGAACGTGGTATTACTATTAACACAGCTCACGTTGAGTACTCAACTGCCAGCCGCCACTATGCACACGTTGACTGTCCGGGTCACGCGGATTATGTGAAAAACATGGTTACAGGTGCTGCCCAGATGGATGGTGCTATAATCGTTGTTGCTGCTACCGACGGCCCGATGCCTCAAACACGCGAGCACATTTTGCTTGCCCGCCAGGTAGGTGTGCCTTCATTGGTTGTGTTTATGAACAAAGTTGACATGGTTGACGATCCGGAATTACTGGAATTGGTTGAAATGGAAATACGCGAATTATTATCATTTTACGAATATCCGGGTGATGATATTCCTGTTATACAGGGTTCGGCTTTGGGTGGCCTTAACGGCGATGCAAAATGGGTTGGAAAAATTATGGAGCTGATGGACGCTGTTGATACCAACATCCCTATCCCTCCGCGTTTAACTGAGCTTCCGTTCCTTATGCCTGTTGAAGACGTATTCTCGATCACTGGTCGTGGTACTGTTGCAACCGGCCGTATTGAGCGTGGTATAATTAACTCAGGCGAGCAGGTAGATATATTAGGTATGGGTGCTGAGAACTTAAAATCAACCGTTACAGGTGTTGAGATGTTCCGCAAGATACTTGACCGCGGCGAAGCCGGAGATAACGTAGGTTTATTGTTACGTGGTATTGAAAAAACCGATATCCGTCGTGGTATGGTTATTTGCAAACCAGGTTCAGTAACCCCGCATACCGATTTCAAGGCAGAAGTTTACGTACTGTCAAAAGCAGAAGGTGGCCGTCATACGCCATTCTTTAACAAATACCGTCCGCAATTCTATTTCCGTACAACAGACGTAACAGGTGAAATTACCTTAGCCGATGGTGTAGAAATGGTTATGCCGGGTGATAACGTTACCATCACTGTAAAGCTGATAAACGCTATCGCGATGGAAAAGGGTTTACGTTTCGCTATCCGTGAAGGTGGCAGAACTGTAGGCGCCGGCCAGGTAACAGAAATTTTAAAATAATACCTCCTGCTTCCTGAAAAGGGAGTAAACGGGTAAGGTTAATCTAAGGTAAAGTACCAGGACTTTTTGTCTTGGTACTTTATCAATATTATAAAGTTCCTTCGGGGAATTAGGGTTAAACGGGAATAGTTCAATGGTAGAATAGAGGTCTCCAAAACCTTTGATCAGGGTTCGAATCCTTGTTCCCGTGCATTATAGCAAATAATTAACAATGGCTAACGTATCTGAATATATAAAAGAGTCTTACATCGAGTTGACCGAGAAAGTAACCTGGCCAACCTGGAGAGAATTGCAGCAAAGCGCGGTTTTAGTATTAATAGCAGCGGTTATTATTGCTATGGTAATATTTGGTATGGACCAGGTGATCGAAGTAGTGCTTAGGAAGTTTTATGATTCACTGACTTAATATATTATATAAGAATGAGTGATCAGATAAAATGGTATGTAGTACGCGCCATAAGCGGTAAAGAAAAAAAGGTTAAACAATATATAGATGCCGAAATTGCACGTTTAGGCATAACACACTTGGTTCCGCAGGTATTAATACCTACCGAAAAATATTACCAGATGCGTGACGGAAAAAAAATAGCCAAAGAGCGCAATTTTTTTCCGGGGTATGTATTGATAGAAGCCGCGCTGGATGGCGAGCTGGAACACATCATAAAAAATGTGAACAGCGTTATTGGTTTTTTAGGCGATAAACAGGGTAATGCTATCCCTTTGCGCCAGGCAGAAGTTAACCGTATTTTAGGTAAGGTTGACGAGATGAGCGCGCAGGGCGAAACTATGAATGTGCCTTATTACGTGGGCGAAAACGTAAAAGTAATGGATGGCCCTTTCAACGGATTTAGCGGTGTGATTGAAGAGGTTAACGAAGAGAAAAAGAAACTGAAAGTAATGGTAAAGATATTCGGCCGCCGTACGCCGCTTGAATTGAATTACATGCAGGTAGAGAAAGAATAGTTAATATTTCGAATATCGTCCCGATAGCTATCGGGATCGATTTCGGATTTATATAAACAACGACATTGGGGTAACACCTAATAAAAAATGTTACATAGCTTCCACTTATTAACATTGAATAATTAATAAACAACAAAAAAATGGCAAAAGAAGTCGGTGCAATGGTTAAGCTGCAAGTGAAGGGCGGTGCTGCAAATCCATCTCCTCCAATAGGGCCTGCGTTAGGTGCTAAAGGGGTGAACATAATGGAATTTTGCAAACAGTTCAACGCACGTACCCAGGACAAACCTGGTAAAGTGTTACCTGTAGTTATAACTGTTTATGTTGACAAGTCATTCGATTTTATCATTAAAACCCCTCCTGTAGCTATCCAGTTAATGGAAGTATCAGGCTTAAAAGGTGGTTCGGCCGAACCCAACCGTAAAAAAGTTGCCAGTGTAAACTGGGACCAGGTTGAAACTATAGCCAAAGATAAAATGACTGACCTGAACGCGTTTACAGTAGAATCGGCCATGAAAATGGTAGCAGGTACTGCCCGCAGTATGGGGATAACCGTATCAGGTACGGCACCCTGGAACTAATTTCGAATTGCGGAATGCCGATTGCGGAAGTTTAAATCCAAAATTGAAGATCCGATATCCGAGATTAAATTAATTTAACTAATACAAATCAGTTTAAGACAGTGGCTAGATTAACAAAAAATCAAAAAGTGGCGCTCTCCAAAATTGAGGCTAATAAATCGTATACATTGCAGGATGCAACATCGTTGGTAAAAGATATAACTAATACCAAGTTTGATTCATCAGTTGATATAGATGTACGTTTAGGTGTCGATCCCCGTAAAGCCAATCAAATGGTACGCGGTATCGCTACATTGCCTCATGGAACCGGCAAAACTGTACGCGTTTTAGTGCTTTGCACTCCTGATAAGGAACAGGAAGCAAAAGACGCAGGTGCAGATTTTGTAGGATTGGATGACTATATCGCCAAGATTGAAGGCGGATGGACTGACGTTGATATTATCATCACTATGCCAAGTGTTATGGCTAAAGTAGGTAGGCTGGGCCGTGTGCTTGGTCCGCGTAACTTAATGCCTAACCCTAAATCAGGAACAGTAACTCCCGACGTTGGGAAAGCTGTAACCGAGGTAAAAGGTGGTAAGATCGATTTCAAGGTTGATAAAACCGGCATCATCCATGCTTCAATAGGAAAAGCATCTTTCCCGGCTGATAAAATTTATGAGAATGCTTTAGAAGTATTGCAAACTATCTCAAAATTGAAACCATCATCAGCTAAAGGCACTTATTTTAAGAGTATTCATATCTCTTCAACTATGTCGCCGGGAATTACAGTAGAAACAAAATCAGTAGCGGGGATCTAAAATCATGAATAAAGAAGAAAAACACGACCTTGTTCTTGCCCTCTCTGAACAAATGAAGGAATACGGTAATTTTTATATTACCGATACTTCAGACCTAACGGTTGCAAAAGTTAATAATATCCGTCGTAAATGTTTCGAAAGTAACATCACGATGCAGGTAGCAAAAAACAGCTTGATCAAAAAAGCTATGGAAGCCGCCGGTGGTGATTTTACGCAAATGTATGATGTATTAAAAGGCTCATCATCAATTCTTTTCTCCAAATCGGCAACTGCCCCGGCAAAGCTGATCAAACAGTTAAGAAAACAAGGTGACAAGCCCATTTTAAAAGCAGCTTACATTGATTCGGCCATATTTATTGGCGATAACCAGATCGATACCCTGATGACCTTAAAATCGAAGGAACAATTGATCGGCGAAATTATAGGCTTACTGCAATCACCGGCGAAAAACGTTGTATCTGCGCTGCAATCAGGCGGAAACAAGTTGGCAGGAATTGTTAAAACATTACAGGAAAGAGGTTAACGAACACCTAAAAGTTCGAATATTAAAAACAAAAAGCATTAAAGTAAAATTAAAATAATATGGCGGATTTAAAAGCGTTTGCTGAACAGTTGGTAAACTTAACAGTAAAACAAGTAAACGAATTAGCTCAGATCTTAAAAGACGAGTATGGCATTGAGCCTGCTGCTGCAGCTGTTGCTGCTGCCGCACCTGCTGCCGCGGGTGGCGATGATGCCCCTGCTGCTGAAGCAGCACAAACAGCATTTGACGTTATCCTGAAAGAAGCAGGCGGCGCTAAATTAGCTGTTGTTAAATTAGTAAAAGACTTAACCGGCCTTGGTTTGAAAGAAGCAAAGGATCTTGTTGATGCTGCACCTAAAGAAGTAAAAACTGGTGTAACTAAAGAAGAAGCCGAATCTCTGAAAAAACAATTAGAAGAAGCCGGAGCAGTAGTTGAGGTTAAATAAGTTAACCCAAACACCCATAGCATCAGACTCCGGCCTTTTTGGCCGGGGTCTATTGCTGTTTATAACCAGTTTTGAGTCAACAGTATTGAGTATTGAGTTAGCCTTTATAAGTGTTAAGCCCACCACTCACTACTCACTACTCACCACTCACATCTATAGTTAATAAACTAAATTTTAATACCTTGGCAAACAAAAATAATCAAAGAGTAAACTTTGCAACCAGCAGAAAGGTACTTGATTACCCCGATTTTCTGGATGTGCAGTTGCAATCTTTCCAGGAATTTTTTCAATTGGAAACTACTTCAGACAACCGTCATAAAGAGGGCTTGTTTAAAGTGTTTGCCGAAAACTTTCCGATCTCAGATTCAAGAAACATCTTCGTACTGGAGTTTCTTGATTATTTCATTGATCCGCCACGTTATGATATACGCGAGTGTATTGAACGCGGATTAACTTACAGTGTGCCTTTAAAAGCAAAACTTCGCTTATCATGTAATGATGCCGAGCATGAAGATTTTGAAACGATCGTTCAGGATGTGTACCTGGGGACTATCCCTTACATGACACCGAAAGGTACTTTCGTTATTAACGGCGCCGAACGGGTAATTGTATCACAGTTGCACCGTTCACCGGGTGTATTTTTTGGCCAGAGCCGCCACACTAACGGTACTAAGCTGTACTCGGCCCGTGTAATTCCTTTCAAGGGTTCATGGATCGAATTCGCGACAGACGTTAACAACGTGATGTACGCTTATATTGACCGTAAAAAGAAATTCCCGGTAACTACCCTGCTTCGCGCTATTGGTTATGACTCTGATAAAGACATTTTAGAGTTATTTGAACTGGCCGACGAGGTTAAAGTAAGCAAATCGGGCCTGAAGAAATTCATTGGCCGCAAGCTTGCCGCAAGGGTACTTAAAAAATGGGTTGAAGACTTCGTGGATGAAGATACCGGCGAAGTTGTTTCTATTGACCGTAACGAAATTATCCTGGAACGTGAAACCGTGCTGGAAGATGACCATATTGATATGATCATTGACGCCGGTGTAAAAACTATCATCCTGAACAAGGAAGATGCCGCGACCAGTGGTGATTATACTATTATATACAATACTTTACAAAAGGATACGTCAAACTCCGAGAAAGAAGCGGTTGAACACATCTACCGTCAATTACGTAACGCTGAACCGCCTGATGAAGAAACTGCACGCGGTATCATTGATCGTTTGTTCTTCTCTGATAAACGTTATGACCTGGGCGATGTGGGCCGTTACCGCATCAACCGTAAGTTAAAGCTAACCACCTCGGAAGAGACTAAGGTTTTAACTAAACAGGACATCATCGCGATAGTTAAATATTTGATCAAACTCATCAACTCAAAAGCTGAGGTGGATGATATTGATCACTTGTCAAACCGTCGTGTACGTACCGTTGGCGAGCAGTTATATGCCCAGTTTGGCGTTGGTTTGGCCCGTATGGCCCGTACCATCCGTGAGCGTATGAATATTCGTGATAACGAAGTATTTACACCAACCGACTTAATTAATGCACGTACATTATCCTCTGTGATAAACTCGTTCTTCGGAACTAACCAGTTATCGCAGTTCATGGACCAAACCAATCCACTGGCAGAGATCACGCACAAGCGTCGTCTGTCAGCCTTAGGGCCCGGTGGTCTGTCGCGTGAGCGTGCAGGTTTCGAGGTTCGTGACGTACACTACACCCACTACGGCCGTTTGTGTACCATTGAAACTCCGGAAGGACCGAATATTGGTTTAATATCATCGCTTTGCGTACATGCCAAGATCAATAACCTGGGCTTTATTGAAACCCCGTACAAACGTGTGGTTGATGGTAAAGTGCAGGTACAGGAAAATGTTATTTACCTGTCAGCAGAAGACGAGGATGGCAAAACAATAGGCCAGGCAAATGCCCATTATGATGATAAGGGTGTGTTTGCATTACCTAAAGTTAAAGCCCGTTTTGAAGGCGACTTTCCTATTATTGAGCCTGAAAGGCTTGACTTGATGGATATTGCGCCAAACCAGATCACTTCTATAGCGGCTTCGTTAATTCCGTTTTTGGAACATGATGATGCTAACCGTGCCCTGATGGGATCGAACATGCAACGCCAGGCAGTGCCGTTATTGCGCCCCGAATCGCCTATTGTTGGTACCGGGTTAGAGGGCCGCGTGGCTAAAGATTCGCGTACCTTAATTAATGCCGAAGGTGATGGCATTGTTGAGTATGTGGATGCAAACGAAATAAGAATAAAGTATGACCGTAATGAACTGGATCGTTTGATCTCATTCGATGGTGATACAAGAAGCTATATTTTAACCAAGTTTAAGAAAACCAACCAAAGCACTACCATTAACCTGAAGCCGATTGTTAAAAAAGGCGAACGCGTTGAAAAAGGACAGGTGCTTTGCGAAGGATACGCGACTCAAAACGGCGAGCTTGCGCTTGGCCGTAACCTAAAAGTGGCATTTATGCCTTGGCAGGGTTATAACTTTGAGGATGCAATAGTAATTTCTGAACGTGTAGTATCGCAGGATATATTTACTTCGCTTCACGTTGAAGAGTTTGAACTGGAAGTGCGCGATACTAAACGCGGCGAGGAAGAATTAACACCGGATATCCCTAACGTATCAGAAGAAGCCACTAAGGATTTGGACGAAGACGGAATTATCCGTGTGGGCGCTGAAGTTAAGGAAGGCGATATCCTGATCGGTAAGATCACACCGAAAGGCGAGTCTGACCCATCACCGGAAGAAAAACTGTTACGCGCCATATTTGGTGATAAAGCAGGTGACGTTAAAGACGCTTCGTTAAAAACCCCGCCATCAATAGCGGGTGTGGTAATTGATACCAAATTATTCTCACGCGCCAAGAAAACTACTAAGGCAGAAGAAAAGGCGCAAATTGAGAAACTGGATACCAAACATGATAAAGCGGTAAAAGATCTGAAAAATACGCTTATAGAGAAGTTGTTTGAGATAGTGAACGGAAAAACATCGCAGGGTGTAAATAACGTTTACAAAGAGCAGCTGGTACCTAAAGGCGTTAAGTTCACTCAGAAAATATTAACTGAGCTTGCTTTCGAAAACATCAATCCAACAAAATGGACAACTGATGATGACAAAAACGACCAGATAAAAACTTTGCTGCATAACTACAATATCAAAGTTAACGAAGAGTTGGGCGCTTACCGCCGCGATAAATTCGCTATAAGTGTGGGTGATGAGCTACCATCAGGTATTGTGCAAATGGCTAAAGTTTATATTGCCAAAAAGCGTAAGCTGAAAGTGGGCGATAAAATGGCGGGCCGCCACGGTAACAAAGGTATTGTTGCACGTATTGTACGTGATGAAGACATGCCTTTCCTGGAGGACGGAACACCGGTTGATATTGTGTTGAACCCGCTGGGTGTACCTTCGCGTATGAACCTGGGCCAGATATACGAAACCGTATTAGGCTGGGCAGGTAAAGAGCTGGGCATTAAATTTGCCACTCCTATTTTTGATGGTGCAAGCCATGACGAAGTGGAAGAGTGGGTTAAAAAAGCCGGCATCCCTGAATCGGGCCGTACATACTTGTACAATGGCTTAACAGGCGACCGTTTTGACCAGCAAACTACAGTAGGTATTATCTATATGCTTAAGCTGGGCCACATGGTTGATGATAAGATGCACGCGCGTTCAATTGGGCCATACTCATTAATTACACAGCAGCCATTGGGTGGTAAAGCCCAGTTTGGTGGTCAGCGTTTTGGTGAGATGGAAGTTTGGGCGCTTGAAGCATTCGGCGCGTCAAACATCCTGCAGGAAATATTGACCGTTAAATCGGATGATGTTGTTGGCCGTGCTAAAACTTACGAAGCTATTGTTAAGGGTGAAAACCTGCCAACACCTTCGGTTCCTGAATCATTCAACGTATTGGTTCACGAATTAAGAGGTTTAGGTTTGGATATCACGTTAGAATAATGTTGTTGTAAGGTTGAAAAGTTGGAATGTTGTAAAGTTTTGCTTTAACATTCCAACCTTCAAACCTTACAACTTTTCAACTCTTTAAAACAAAGGAGACTATGTCTTACAAAAAGGATAATAAAATCAAAAGCAATTTTACTACTATCACCATCAGTTTGGCTTCACCGGAAGCTATACTGGAGCGTTCAAGCGGTGAAGTATTAAAACCCGAAACCATTAACTACAGGACCTATAAGCCTGAGCGTGATGGTTTATTCTGCGAGCGTATTTTTGGCCCGGTTAAAGATTACGAGTGCCATTGCGGCAAATACAAACGTATCCGTTACAAGGGTATAGTATGCGACCGTTGCGGTGTTGAAGTAACCGAGAAAAAAGTACGCCGTGAGCGCATGGGGCACATTAACCTGGTAGTGCCGGTTGCGCACATCTGGTATTTCCGTTCGCTGCCAAATAAAATTGGTTACTTATTGGGCCTGCCCACAAAAAGGTTGGACCTGATTATTTATTACGAAAGATATGTAGTTATACAACCCGGTATTAAAGAAGCCGACGGTATCCTGAAAATGGATTTCCTGACAGAAGAAGAATACCTGGATATATTGGATACCCTGCCAAAAGAAAACCAATACCTTGACGATAAGGACCCACAGAAATTTGTAGCCAAAATGGGTGCAGAAGCTTTGGAAGAATTATTAAGGCGTATTGACCTGGATGAATTATCATTCAGCCTGCGCCACCAGGCAGCTACCGAAACTTCGCAGCAACGTAAAAATGAAGCCTTAAAACGCTTACAGGTTGTTGAGGCTTTCCGCGGCGCGAAAACAAGGATAGAGAATAACCCCGAGTGGATGATCGTTAAGATCGTTCCGGTTATCCCGCCCGAATTACGCCCGCTGGTACCATTGGAAGGGGGCCGTTTTGCTACTTCCGATCTGAATGATTTGTACCGTCGTGTAATTATCCGTAACAACCGCTTAAAACGTTTGATCGAGATAAAAGCGCCCGAAGTAATTTTACGTAACGAAAAACGTATGTTGCAGGAAGCTGTGGATTCGTTATTTGATAACTCGCGTAAAGTTAACGCGGTAAAAACCGAAGGTAACCGTGCCCTAAAATCTCTTTCAGATATATTGAAAGGAAAGCAAGGCCGTTTCCGTCAGAATCTATTGGGTAAACGTGTTGATTATTCGGCCCGTTCGGTAATTGTTGTAGGCCCTAACCTTAAATTACACGAGTGCGGTTTACCAAAAGATATGGCTGCCGAGCTGTTTAAACCATTTATCATCCGCAAAATGATTGAACGCGGTGTGGTTAAAACAGTAAAATCTGCCAAAAAGATCGTTGACCGTAAAGACCCGTTAGTTTGGGATATTTTAGAAAACGTATTAAAAGGCCACCCGGTATTATTAAACCGTGCGCCTACGCTGCACAGGTTAGGTATACAGTCATTCCAGCCAAAACTGGTTGAAGGTAAGGCTATACAACTGCACCCGTTAACCTGTACCGCCTTTAACGCGGATTTTGACGGTGACCAGATGGCTGTTCACGTACCGCTGGGTAATGCCGCTATATTAGAAGCGCAGGTATTAATGCTTGCTTCGCACAATATTTTAAACCCTGCCAACGGAACACCTATTACCGTTCCATCGCAGGATATGGTGCTTGGTTTGTACTACATAACCAAAGGCCGTAAAACTGATGCAGGCCGTGTTGTATTGGGCGAAGGCTTAACATTTTACTCTTCCGAAGAAGTGATCATTGCTTACAACGAACGTAAAATTGACTTGCACGCGTTTATAAAGGTTAAAGTGTTGATCAAAGAACGCGATGGCCATATTGTAAACAAAATTATTGATACTACCGTTGGGCGTGTTTTGTTTAACGAACATGTTCCGGTTGAAGTAGGCTATATAAATGAACTGCTTACCAAAAAATCATTACGTGATATTATTGGCGAAGTAGTAAAAATTACCGGTATGGCCCGTGCGGCTCAGTTCCTTGATGATATTAAGGAATTAGGTTTCAAAATGGCGTTCCAGGGTGGTTTATCATTTAACCTGAAGGATATTAATATCCCAGCCGAAAAAGTTACGCTTATAGCGCAAGCTTCTAAACAGGTTGAAGAGGTTATGGGTAACTATAACATGGGTTTTATTACCAACAACGAGCGTTACAACCAGATCATTGACATCTGGACACGTATCAACAACCGCTTAACCGCGAATGTAATGGAGATATTGAGCACAGACAACCAGGGTTTCAACTCTGTATATATGATGCTTGACTCTGGCGCGCGTGGTTCGAAAGAGCAGATCCGCCAGTTGGCAGGTATGCGTGGTTTGATGGCTAAGCCTCAAAAATCAGGCTCGGGCGGTGAAATTATCGAGAACCCAATCCTTTCAAATTTTAAAGAAGGTTTGTCGGTATTAGAGTACTTTATTTCAACTCACGGTGCGCGTAAAGGTTTGGCCGATACAGCATTGAAAACAGCCGATGCAGGTTACCTGACCCGTCGTTTACATGACGTTGCACAGGATATGATAGTTGGCGAAGTTGATTGCGGAACATTAAGAGGCATATACACTACCGCGTTAAAAGATAACGAGGATATTGTTGAGCCTTTATATGACCGTATTTTGGGCCGTACTACCTTACATGATGTACATGACCCGATCACGAATGAATTATTAGCAATTGCCGGACATGATATTACCGAGGAAGTTGCCAAGAAAATAGAAAACTCACCGTTGGAAGGTATCGAGATACGTTCGGTATTAACCTGCGAAAGCAAGCGCGGTGTGTGCGCATTATGTTACGGCCGTAACCTGGCAAGCGGTAAACGCGTGCAAAAAGGAGAAGCGGTTGGTGTAATTGCCGCGCAATCAATAGGTGAGCCGGGTACACAGTTAACCCTGCGTACATTCCACGTGGGTGGTACGGCATCAAACATTGCTGCCGAATCACAAATTAACGCCAGGTTTGATGGTATCATTGAATTTGAAAATGTACGTACGGTTGAATATAAAACCGAAGATGGCATTGTTGATGTAGTATTGGGCCGCTCGGGCGAGTTCCGCATCCTTGAACAGGGAAGCAACAAAGTAATTGTTACCAATAATATCCCGTACGGTTCTTACCTGTATGTTAAGGATAATACCAAAATAAGCAGGGGCGACCGTATATGTTCATGGGATCCGTATAACGCGGTTATCATATCAGAATTTGCGGGTGTGGCACAGTTTGAAGCTGTATTAGAGGGTATCACGTTCCGTGAAGAATCTGACGAGCAAACCGGCCACCGCGAAAAGGTGATCATTGATACCAGGGATAAAACTAAAAACCCGGTTATACAAGTTGCCGATAACAAAGGAAATGTAATTAAAGGATATAATATCCCGGTAGGCGCCCACATCGCAGTTGATGAAGGCGAGAAATTACAAACCGGGCAAATCATTGCTAAAATACCTCGTTCAACAGGTAAAACCAGGGATATAACAGGTGGCTTACCACGTGTAACAGAATTGTTTGAAGCACGTAACCCATCAAACCCTGCGGTAGTAACCGAAATTGACGGTGTGGTAACCTTAGGTGGTGTAAAACGCGGTAATCGCGAGATCACTATTGAATCAAAAGACGGGCAGGTTAAAAAATACCTGGTTCCATTGTCAAAACACATCCTTGTACAGGATAATGACTTTGTGAAGGCTGGTATGCCTTTATCTGACGGTTCAATTTCACCTGCCGATATCCTGGCTATTAAAGGCCCGGCCGCGGTACAGGAATACCTGGTGAATGGTATACAGGAAGTTTACCGTTTGCAAGGTGTGAAGATCAATGATAAGCACTTCGAGGTTATTGTACACCAGATGATGCAGAAAGTAGCTATTGAAGACGCTGGCGATACCCGTTTCTTAGAGAAGGAAGCTGTTGACAGCTGGGACTTCATGCTGGAAAATGACGACATCTTTGATAAAAAGGTTGTTGTTGAACCAGGAGATTCTACCAGCTTAAAAGCAGGCCAGATACTATCTGTACGCAGGTTAAGGGACGAAAACTCTATTTTGAAACGTAAAGATTTGAAATTGGTTGAAGTGCGTGACGCTATCGCGGCAACTTCAAGCCCGATGCTGCAGGGGATTACCCGGGCATCATTAGGCACAAAATCGTTTATCTCGGCGGCATCATTCCAGGAAACTACAAAGGTTCTGAATGAAGCAGCAATTGCAGGTAAAAAGGATAATATGCTTGGCTTGAAAGAAAATGTGATTGTTGGACACCTTATTCCGTCAGGAACCGGTTTACGCGAATACGAAAATATCCGTGTAGGTTCACAGGAGGAATTTGATCGTTTGATGGCTTCCAAAGCTGAAGAAGTAGAAGCATAATCAAAGTATAACAATAAATATATTTAGTAAAAAGCCTTCCGTTTTGCGGAAGGCTTTTGCTATTTTAGCAGTATGGAAGAACAACAAGAAAATCAGCTGAATATTGAACTTTCCGAAGAAATTGCAGAAGGCATTTATTCAAACCTGGCAATAATTACCCATTCAAACGCCGAATTTGTGCTTGATTTTATCCGTATTATGCCCGGTGCGCCAAAAGCGAAGGTAAAATCGCGCATAATTATTACGCCCGAACATGCCAAAAGATTGTTAACTGCGCTTGGTGATAATATTGAGAAATATGAGGCCGTAAACGGCCGTATCAAGATACAGCAGGAGCCATCTGTATTTCCAATGAACTTTGGCGGCACAATGGGGCAGGCATAGGAGAACGATTGTTCTTTACTTTTCATGCCGGATTAACGATATTTGCGTTTTATTAACCCATTCATAAACCAATGCCCTTATACAAATTTCCCGCGAATAAAAAAGTAAAAATTTGTGTAGTAGGCGATATGATGCTGGACCATTATATAGATGGTTCATGCGAGCGTATTTCGCCTGAAGCGCCCGTACAAATAGTTGATGTGTCCGGCGAAACTTACAGTTTAGGCGGAGCAGGGAATGTACTTAAAAACTTACAGGCCTTTGGCTGCAAAGGCTCGGTTATAAGTATAAGCGGCAATGATGATTCCAACCAGATCGTAGCCGCCGAACTTCAAAAGATCAACCCGGATTTTTATCACCTGGTTAAAGACGAACAGCGGCGCACCACTATAAAAACCCGTGTAATTGTAAACAGGCACCAGTTAATAAGGCTGGATAAGGAAGATAAAATATATTGCAGTGACGCTATTGCTGATGATATATTTCAGTTTTTAAAAACAAAGATCGCAGAACTTGATATTTTAATATTATCTGATTACTGTAAGGGGGTATTAAGCACTCGCCTGGTAACAAATATTATTAAGTTATGTACTGATAATAATGTAATTACAATAATTGATTCGAAAGATAAGGACTTGTCAAAATACTATGGCGCCATTTTGATCAAACCCAATAAAAAGGAAGCATCCCTGGCATCGGGCATATATATTATAGATGATGATTCGCTTGAGCGGGCCTGCAAAAAAATTGCCTCTATTACAGCTTGTAAAACCGTTGTTGTTACGCTATCAGAAGATGGCATAGCCGTCTATCACCAAAATAAATTAACAAAAATACCTACCAAAGCGCTTGACATTTTTGACGTAACCGGCGCGGGCGATACCGTTGTTTCCGCTTTAGCCTTTGCTCTTGCTAATAACTTATCCATATCTGAAGCCTGTGATTTTGCTAATAGCGCAGCGGCTGTTGTAGTAGCTAAATTTGGCAGCGCGGTAGCAACCCTGGATGAAATAAATAATTTAAAATAGCGGGCAGTTACAGATAATAGGATGATTTATAGATACGCAACATATATCAAAACAATCAATCTTTTTGTTGACTATACCCTATTGAATATCAGTATGTTTATATCATACCTGATAATTAACAAACCCACTATATGGGCTATTGGCAATAGACATTTGCCTATAGTTTTGGTTTTTAACCTGATCTGGCTACTATCAGCCAATGTTACCGGTTTGTATAAGCAGGTTTTAAACAAAGATTCCATCAGCACCTATCGGGGTTTTTTCAAAACGTACCTGCTATTTGTATCGCTTATATGTTTTATCATTACCGTTATTGGCATTAAGGCGTATTTAATTACGCGGGATTATTTATTTTATTCGCTCATATTATTTGGGTTTTTAGCAGGTGTTTGGAAATTAGTGTTCCTGGCCATACGGAAAAGTAAACGTAACATGCTAATGGATTCCAGGAACATTGTTATTGTAGGGGCTGGTAGTATTGGGAAAGATGTATTTGAATATTTTAAATTTTATAAGCATAGCGGATATAAAATTTTAGGGTTTTTTGACGACCAGCCCTCACATGTTACGGATAGCGAATTATATTTAGGTAAAGTATCTGATTGCATTAACTATGTTATAACCCACAAGGCTGATGAAATATTTTGTGCACTTCCTTTATCACAATCGAAAAAAATTGAACAATTAATGCTGGATGCCGATAAACATTTAATACGGTTTAAAATTATACCTGAATACTATATCAATTCAAAAAGATCAATGTTCGTAGAAAATTTTGATCATATACCGGTAATATCTATACGCCCCGAACCATTAGAAAGTATGCTAAACAGGTTTGTGAAGCGCCTGTTTGATATTAGTTTTTCTTTATTTGTGATATTGTTTTTTTTTAGCTGGCTTTACCCAATTTTGGCTATATTAATAAAACTACAATCGCCGGGGCCTGTTTTTTTTGTACAGCTGCGGTCAGGGAAAGATAATGCCCCGTTTAAATGTTATAAATTTAGAAGTATGCGTATAAATGCCGATTCTGATAAAAAACAGGCCACCCGCAGCGACGCACGCATTACACCAATAGGTGCGTTTATGCGCAGGACCAGTTTAGATGAATTTCCGCAATTTTTCAATGTTTTAATAGGAAATATGTCGGTAGTTGGGCCAAGGCCACACATGATCAGTCATACCGAGCAATATTCGCAGTTAATTGATAAGTTTATGGTACGACATTTTTTAAAACCCGGCATAACCGGTTGGGCACAAACAAATGGCTTCAGGGGTGAAACTAAAACCACCGATGCTATGTTGCAACGTGTAGAAGCAGATGTATGGTACCTTGAAAACTGGTCTTTCTTACTTGATCTTAAAATTATATTTCTTACTGTTTGGAATGTAGTAAGAGGTAATGAAAATGCATTTTAAATGATAATATTAATTCAATAATAATTATTAAACATGGATAAACAGGCTAAAATATATATTGCAGGCCACAGGGGCATGGTAGGCTCGGCCATTTACCGTAAATTAGAAAAAGAAGGCTACAATAATATTATTGTGCGCACATCTTCAGAACTGGATTTACGCAACCAGCAGCAGGTTACTGATTTTTTTTCGGATGAAAAGCCGGAATATGTATTTTTAGCCGCTGCTAAGGTGGGGGGCATTATTGCTAATGACGTTTATAGGGCTGATTTTATATATGAGAATTTACAGATCCAAAACAATATAATCCATAATTCTTATCGAAATAAGGTAAAGAAATTACTTTTTCTGGGTTCAAGTTGCATATACCCCAAAATGGCCCCTCAGCCATTAAAGGAAGAGTATTTATTAACCGGTTTATTGGAACCAACTAATGAAGCTTATGCTATTGCTAAAATTGCAGGTATAAAAATGTGCGACGCATACAGAACACAATACGGTTGTAACTACATATCGGTAATGCCCACTAATTTGTATGGGTATAATGATAATTATCATTCTCAAAATTCACACGTTTTACCCGCGTTAATAAGGAGGTTTCATGAGGCTAAAGAACAAAATGCCAATGTGGTAACTATATGGGGTAGTGGCACCCCTAAACGTGAATTTTTATTTGCTGACGACCTGGCGGAAGCCTGTTATTATCTGATGAAAAATTATGATGAATCCGGGCTTATAAATATTGGTACAGGCGAAGATATTTCAATTAAAGATCTGGCATTGCTTATAAAAAGCATTATTGGTTATGATGGTGAAATACAATTTGACACAACCAAACCGGATGGTACGCCAAGAAAGCTAATGGACATGAGTAAACTGCATAATATAGGCTGGAAACATACTATTGACCTGCCTGAAGGCATTAAATTAGCTTACCAGGATTTTTTGAAGAATAGGGAGGAGTAATTTGTTCGCTTTTAAGTCATTTAAATACTGATAAATCCCTAACTTTATATCTAACTTTATAATATAAATGCCTGTCAAGCAAGCAATTCATTCATATAGCCAATTTCATCAGCCTGAAAAAATATCAATAGCTATAATAGGGTTAGGCTATGTTGGCTTACCCCTTGCTGTTGAGTTCGCCAAAAAATATGTTGTAAAAGGTTTTGATATTAAGCAAAGCCGAATAGATGAATTAAACAATAATCATGACCATACATTTGAGGTTGACGAAAATAGTTTACTTGCTGTAAGATCAATAAAATCAGGTTTACAAGGCTTAACATTTACATCAGTTATTAATGATATAGCTTTATGTAATGTTTACATCGTATCAGTACCTACCCCTACAGATCAATATAATCGCCCTGATCTGGACTTGCTGGGCAATGCAAGTGAAACAATTGCCACATTACTCAAAGCAGGAGACGTTGTTATATATGAATCAACTGTTTACCCGGGAGTTACCGAAGAATTTTGTGTGCCTATACTCGAGAAAATATCAAAACTAAAATTAAATCATGATTTTTTTGCAGGGTATTCCCCCGAAAGGATAAACCCGGGTGATAAGGTTCATACCCTTACTAATATTTTAAAGGTTACTTCCGGGTCAACTCCCGAAGTGGCAGATTTTATTGATAGTTTGTATAATTCAATTATCCCTGCAGGAACACATAAAGCCCCAACCATAAAAGTTGCTGAAGCATGCAAAGTTATTGAAAATGCACAGCGTGATATAAATATTGCATTTGTAAATGAACTGGCTAAAATATTTAACCTGTTAAATATTGATACACATGCCGTTTTGGAGGCAGCGCGTACTAAATGGAATTTTTTAAACTTCAAACCAGGCTTGGTAGGAGGGCATTGTACAGGGGTAGACCCTTATTACCTTGCCCAAAAGGCCCAGGAAGCAGGGTACCACCCGGAAATTATTTTAGCAGGAAGAAGGCTTAATGATGGTATGGGTACGTATGTGGCATTAGAAGTAATTAAGTTGATGATAAAAAGGGATATCCCGGTTAAGAACGCTAAAGTTTTAATATTAGGCTTTACTTTTAAGGAAAACTGTCCTGATGTGCGTAACACCCGTGTAATTGATATCATAAAGATATTACAGGAGTTTGAAGCGGAATATACGGTTTATGACCCCTGGGCCGACCCGGAGGAGGTGCTAAAAGAATATGGCATTTATACTATAAAAGAATACGATAGACTAAAGAAAAAATTCGATGCGATAATATTGGCCGTATCACATACTGAATTTTTAACTTTTAATTTTAATAAACTGAAAAAAACACCGGCATCAATATTATATGATATTAAAGGAATATTAAATTCTGATATTATTGACGGAAGGTTGTAATTACTTTTTAAAGGCGCATTAAAATTTAGTTAAAATGCTTATTTTCGCATCAAAATTTAATGAACTACATTGCGTTTAACTGTAATTACAATACGTAATTATCAAAAAAATAATGAATAATTTAAAAATCTACTTACCTGTACTGGTTGTTTTTTTGTGCTTTTTAGCCTATACACCCTCATCAGCCCAATCTATCCCGGCAAATGCTAATATTGATAACTATTCTGATACTCAAATAAAACAATGGATGCAGCAAGCCCAGGCATCAGGCTTAACTGACGCTCAATTGGTTCAGATGGCCCAAAGTAAAGGGATGCCGGCCCCACAGGTTCAGCGTTTGCAAGCCAGGATAGCTGATATACGTGCAAAGGACAACGGCACAAGTGATACTACTGCTCAAACATCCCGCAAATTAAATTATCAGCCAAATTCTGAAAACCTGCAAAACGGATCTAATAATGCTGTGTCATCTAAAATTTTTGGATCCAGCCTTTTTAGAAACAGCACCACCAATACGTTTCAATCCAACTTAAAATTAGCAACACCCGTAGGTTATATTGTTGGGCCGAATGATCAATTGCTTATTGATGTTTCGGGTAAATCCGTAATGAACTGGAGCCCAGTGGTATCTCCCGATGGAAATATAAATATGCGGACTATTGGTGTATTAAAAGTTGCCGGTAAAACAATTGAACAGGTAAAAACTGATATAAAAAATAGACTAATAGCAAACAACTATGCTATAGATAACGGTACAAACCTGCATGTAAGTTTAGGTGATATACGCAGCATTAATGTGATTATTCAGGGCGAACTGGTTAAGCCGGGAACCTATACAGTATCGTCATTATCAACCGCATTTGATGCTTTATTTGCAGCAGGAGGGCCCAATGATATTGGCTCATTCAGACAGATAGATATTATAAGAAATAATAAAGTTATACGGCACCTCGATCTATATGATTTCCTGGTAAAGGGTAGCAAAAAGGATGATATTATCCTTCAGGATCAGGATGTAATACATGTGCCACCTTATAACTTACGTGTTGAATTGAGCGGCGAAGTAAAAATACCGGGCTTATTTGAAGTAATGCCCGGAGAAACCATACAGGACCTGCTGCACTTTAGCGGAGGATTTACAGACCAGGCTTACACCGCACGTATTAAGGTTGTACAAGTAAGCGATCAGCAGCATCGTATTATTGATGTTTTTGAAAAGGATTATAAAAATTATATTCCTTTGCGGGGTGATAAATATACAGTTGACAGAATTCTCAATCGTTTTGAAAATCGTGTAATTATAAATGGGGCGGTTTTCAGACCTGGCGAATTTGAATTACAAAAGGGCTTGACCTTATCACAACTGATTAAAAACGCGGGAGGCTTAAAGGAGGACGCTTTTATGGGCCGGGGAACTATTATCAGGCTTAATCCCGATAATACTACTTATCAGCAGTCTTTTAATGTACAGGATGCAATAACTAAGCCTTCCTCGGATATTTTATTGCAAAGGGAAGATAGTGTAAGAATAACATCCAAATTTGATCTGCATGATAAATATACTGTATCTATTAAAGGAGAAGTAAGAAAACAGGGAGAATTTGCTTATGCCGATAGTATGCAAGTTGCCGACCTGATTATGCAGGCAGGCGGTTTTGCAGAGGGCGCCAGTTCCAAACGTATTGAAGTAGGGCGCCGGGTGTATGACAGCGACCCCAATACCTTAAATACAACGATAGCGCAGGTATTTAGCGTAAATGTTGATGCCGGGTTGAAATATGAAAATATACCCTTTACCCTTAAGCCTTTTGATATCGTATCAGTATATCCTTCACCCGGATATGAAACTCAAAAAATAGTTAAAGTAGAAGGAGAAGTAATTTCCCCGGGAAACTTCATTATTGAAAAAAAGAATGAAAAAATATCAGATATAATCCTAAGAGCTGGTGGATTAACCCGGTCTGCAGATGTTGAGGGCGCCAGTTTGAAAAGAGATAACGTGTCTGTTCTTAGTGGTGATAAGGCCAAGACCGATACTACAACATTAAATAAAGAACGCCTTGACCGTATAAAGCACCTGCAGACAATTTATAAGGATTCAACAAATACAAACGCTGAACAGTTACGTAATAATTATGTGGGTATTGATCTGAAAAAGATATTGAAGGATCCGGGCCATGGAGATGATCTGATCTTAGAAGATGGCGATATTTTACGGGTACCCAAACAACAGCAAACAGTTAGCGTAAATGGCGAAGTGCTTTATCCAAGCAACATAGTTTATAGCGACGGAAAAACTTTAAATGGATATGTTTTAAATGCAGGAGGATTTTCGCCGAATGCCTTAAAAAGAGGTGCATACGTGATGTACCCAAATGGTACAGTTACCGGAACGCATCATTTTTTATTTTTTAGCAGCCATCCAAAAATTAAACCAGGAAGCGAAATATTCGTGCCCAAACAGCCTGAAAGGAAAGGATTATCTGCCCAGGAATTGATCGGGATAACAACCGGAATAGTATCGTTAGGAGCAATTATTTTGACACTTATAGCCAATAAGACATTATAATTATGAAAGATAATAGATCAACAGCAGAACAACCTGATGATGAAATTTCATTAAAGGAGTTGATCTTGAAAATAGAAGAGTGGTGGCGTTTTCTTTTGTCTAAATGGGTAATCATTTTAACTGGGGGTATAATTGGGGGGACTTTAGGGTTAACTTATGCCTCTTTTAAAAAAACAATTTATAAAGCGGAACTAAGTTTTGCCCTGCAGGATGAAAAAGCTGGCGGCGGGTTAAGCAGCGCTCTGGGTTTGGCCAGTCAGTTTGGGATAGATTTGGGAGGTGGGGGAGCAGGAGGAGAATTTTCGGGCGATAATTTATTGGAGTTAATGAAGTCTCGTTCCATGGTTGAAAAAGCGTTGCTAACAACAGATACGATTAATGGTAAAAGAGAGACTCTTGCGGAGTTTTATATTAATTTTAATAAAATCCGGGAAGGCTGGAAAGGTAAACCGGAATTAGAAAAAATCCATTTTTTACCGGATGCCGACCGTTCAAAATTTACATTAAAGCAGGATAGTATATTAGGGGTTTTTCATAAAACTTTGATTACGAGCAACCTTGCAGTAGATAAAGTAGATAAAAAGCTGAGTATTATTTCACTTAGTGTAAGTTCTACGAATGAATTATTTTCAAAGGATTTTACAGAAGTGCTGGAAAAAGTGGTATCTGATTTCTATGTACAAACGAAGACAGAAAAAGCTATTAAAAATGTGGCTATTTTACAACGGCAAACAGATTCAGTACGGAGGATGTTATATGCCGCTATTTCGGGCGTGGCTGTTTCTGCTGATGTTAATCCAAATCCAAATCCTTCATTGCAAACTTTGCGTGTACCATCTCAAAAAAAAGCAGTAGATGTAACAGCTAATTCAGCTATTTTAAATGAATTGGTTAAGAATTTGGAAATTGCTAAAATGTCTTTATTGCAGGAAACGCCTTTGATACAGGTAATTGACAGGCCGATATTGCCGTTGGAGAAGGAGAAATTAGGAAGGGCTAAAACACTTGTTGTTGGCGGTATAATAGGCGGGTTTTTAATGCTACTTTTTTTAAGCATTGTAAGTTTTTATAAAAAACTTATGTATGATGATTTAAAATAAACAATAGCAATAAAATTTAAAAAATGATCAGTAAACCAGTTTATATTATAGCCGAAGTTGGAGTTAACCATAACGGAAGTTTGGATTTAGCAATGCAGTTAATTGGTAAAGCCAGTGAAATTGGTGCCGACTGCGTAAAATTTCAAACTTTTAAAGCAGATCAAATTGTAACAAAAACATCCCCCAAGGCAAAATATCAAACAGAAGTAACCGATAAAAACGAATCGCAGTTCGATATGCTCAAAAAACTTGAATTGGGGTTGGAAGATTATAAATTGCTTATTAAACATTGTGAAGAAAAAGAGATTGATTTTCTTTCTACACCTTACAATAAAGAAGATGTTGATTTTTTAGAATCTTTAAATGTAAAAGGGTACAAAATTGCATCCGGTCAGCTAACTGAATTACCTTTCTTAAGGTATGTTGCACATAAGAAAAAAACCATGATTATTTCTACAGGAATGGCAAATATGTCAGATGTTTTTCTTGCAGTTGAGGCAATAAGGCAAGAAGGAAATAATGATATTGTTGTTTTGCAATGTACTACTAATTACCCATCCCGCATTGAAGATGCAAATTTATTAGCTATGCTTAGTATAAAAGAAGCCTGTAAAGTAAGAGTGGGCTATTCTGATCACGTAGAAAATAATTATGCTTGTTTTGCTGCTGTTGCATTAGGAGCTGAATTAATTGAGAAGCATTTTACGCTTAACACTGGCATGGAGGGTCCCGACCATTCTTCTTCTCTTGATCCTATTAAATTTAGTGAGTTGATTACTGGAATCAGGAACATTGAGAAATCTTTAGGTAGCGGCCTAAAAAAGCCATCTCAGGCCGAAATTGATAATAGTTTTGGAATGAAAAGGAGCCTGGTTATGCTGGAGGATATGAAAGCCGGAACTATACTTGAAGAAAAACATATTGGTTTTAAAAGACCTAATAGTGGCTTATCGCCAAACATGCTTGAGTTGGTGTTAGGTAAGCAATTAGCTAATGATGTCCGGAAGGATGAGTCATTACAATATAATTCAATTATATGGTAAAGGCTCCTTTAAACATTTTTAGTATTCAAGGTGATGATATTGAATTGTTAAAGAAATTTCTTTCGTCAGCCGGTTCATCACTGGAATCATTCAGATATTTTGAAAGCAGGCCGTTGTCCGTATTAAAAAATCATGTTGTTACTTGTATCTTGATAGAAAACGACGAACCCGTTGGTTATGGGCATTTAGATAAAGATGGTGATAGGGTGTGGCTGGGTGTTGCAGTGTCAGTAAACTTTAAGGGCAGAGGGTTTGGACCCATGATTATGGATTTTTTACTTAAAAAAGCTAAAGAAAAGAATATAAAACTACTACACCTTGCAGTAGATAAAGATAATAAACATGCTGTAAACCTATATAAGAAGTTTGGGTTTGTCTATATATGGAACATTAACGAACGATCTATTTTAATGGAGCTAAACATATAATATAATGGGAGATATTTATATAAGTTCATTAACACTAATGAATAAAAGCCCAGAAGAAATTATTAGAATAGCTAAGGATAATGATTTTTTTTTAGAATTTAGTTCAGGCATGCCATTCAGCAACGATATGGAAAAATTATATATTGAGGCAGCCATAAAAAAGATGCCTCACAACTATTTTCCGGCACCTGAAATACCTTTTGTACTAAACTTGGCAAGTTTAAATGATAAAATCAGAAATCAATCTGTAGAACACTGTATAAAAGGATTGCATTTGGCCAAACAGGCAAATGCTTCATTTTTTTCTGCGCACGCAGGTTTTTGTATTGATCCGCACCCATTTGAACTTGGTAAAAAAATTAATTATATACCTTTTTTTAATAAAGACCTGCACAAACAGCTTTTTTTAGAATCAGTGAAAAAAGTTTTAAAAGAGGCAACTCAATTAAATATTCAGTTTTTAATTGAGAATAATGTAATTGCATCATTTAACATTGTTGAGGGGGAAAACCCTTTATTGTGCTGCGAAAGCAAAGAAATAAAATGGTTGTTTAACGCAATAGATAATAAGCGTTTGGGACTATTATTAGATACTGCACATCTTAAAGTTAGCTGCGAAACATTAGGATTAAAAAAAGATGATGAAATTAAAGCTATAGAGCAGTATGTAAAAGCAATTCACCATAGCGATAATGACGGATTGGTTGATAATAATCAATTGATGGATAGTAACTATTGGTTTTTATCACATTTAAATAAATTTAGTAGTTTAACTCATGTTATTGAGGTGAAAAATATAGATATAGATACAATAAAACAACAAATTAAGCTATTGCAAGCATATGGATGTTAAAGAGTTAACCTTACATGGTGATGACAATATAAAAGGGGCACTACAGGCTTTAAATAAAACAGGTTTGGGTACCCTTTTCATCATTAATAATACAAATAGACTTATTGGCGTGTTAACAGATGGTGATATCAGACGGGCACTATTAACTGGTATAGGATTAGACGATTCTATTAAATTGGTTATGAATGAAAATTTTATCGCATTGCCAATTGAAACAGACAATGGAAAAATTTTAGAAGCCTTAAGCAGTTCAGTAAAAATTATTCCGTTGATTGATGGGGATGATAAGTTGTTGGATTATGCGTCGATTAATAAAATAAGACATATATCTGTAGCCTCACCTTTATTAAATGGAAACGAACTAGCTTATGTTACTGATTGTATAAAAACTAACTGGATATCATCCCAAGGAAAATATGTTAAAGAGTTTGAAAAACTTTTCATGAATTATCATGCTGGTATGCGGTGTTTAGCTGTTAGTAATGGTACTGTTGCATTACACCTTGCACTTGAAGCACTGCAAATTACAACAGGCGATGAAGTGTTAGTGCCTGATTTTACTTTTGCTGCGTCCGTTAATTCAATAATTTATACCGGCGCGACACCTGTTTTGGTTGATGTCGAGCCGGATACCTGGAATATAGATTTAAATAAAGCGGAGTTATTGATTACCCCTAACACAAAAGCAATTATTCCGGTACACCTTTACGGCCATCCATGTGATATGGATGCTGTTGTTGCATTTGCAAAAAAACACAAATTACTTATTGTTGAGGATTGTGCCGAAGCTTTGGGTAGTTTTTATAAAGGCAAACCAGTTGGTGTATTTGGTGACGCAGCAACTTTTAGCTTTTATGGCAATAAAACTATTACTACGGGCGAAGGGGGCATGATTATTTTTAAAGACGAGGAAGTAGCAGAAAGAGCAGCTATGCTCAGAGATCATGGTATGCAAAAAACAAGAAGGTATTGGCACCAGGAAATCGGATACAATTATAGGTTAACTAATATTCAAGCAGCTATTGGAGTAGCCCAATTTGAACGTTTGGAAGAGTTTGTTTCGGCTAAACGTAGAATAGCAAAAACATATAATGAAACACTTTCGAAAATATCTTTTTTTCAAACACCTGTAGAAAGACCGGATGTAATTAACTCGTACTGGCTTTATACTTTTATGGTAAATCCGTCAGCGCCATTTACAAGGGATGAATTGATTAATTATTTGAGTTTGCAAAGAATTGAAACACGCCCGGTATTTTTCCCAATGCACCATATGCCTCCATATGTTTCATTTGGCCAACCTGAAAATCTCAAAGTATCAAAACAAATTTCAGAATGTGGTATGAGTTTACCATCATCGGTAAACCTTACAGAATTGGAGTTGGTTCATATATGCAATCAAATCAACGTTTTTTTAAAAGAATATTAATATCCAGTATAAGATTAAATTGTTAAATGAAAATATAGTATGAATATTTTAATATCTATTTGTGCACGTGGAGGATCAAAAGGTATCCCTGGTAAGAATATAAGGATATTAGCTGGTAAGCCTTTAATTAATTATACAATTGAAGTTGCTCAAAAAATCAAGGAAAAATATAATGCAAAAATTTCCTTATCAACAGATAGCGAAGCAATAAGGCAGGTTGCAAGAGATGCAGAAATAATTACTGATTATTTACGCCCCGATCATTTAGCTACAGATGCTGCCGGAAAAGTTGATACAATTAAAGATCTGATCAGATATGAAGAATCATTGCCTAATGCTGAAAGGTTTGATTACATATTAGATATGGATGTAACGTCGCCATTAAGAACTTTAGATGATATTGACAAAGGTTTCAAACTTATAAATGATAATAATGAGGCAATAACCTTGTTTTCTGTTAATAATTCATCGCGCAATCCATATTTCAATATGGTTGAAGGTAACGAAGAAGGCTTTTATAGTTTGGTGAAAAAGCCTAAAAATGGCGCTATCTTATCCAGGCAATCTGCACCTGCCGTTTATGATATGAATGCATCATTTTACTGGTACAAAAGGCGTTTCTTTGACCTTGAATTAAAATCCCCAATTACAGAAAGATCTTTGATCCATGTAATGGATCATATTTGTTTTGATTTGGACAATCCGATTGATTTTGAGTTTTTAGAGTTTCTGATATTGAACAATAAGATTGATTTTCTTTAATGAATGTATTAATCGTTGGATTAGGATCTATCGCTAAAAAGCATGTTATAGCACTAAATGCTATAAACCGATCATTTAATATTTATGCTTTGAGGTCAGGAATAAGCGAAAAAACTGAACCCGGAATAACAAATATTTATAATCTAAATAACCTTGATGTAAAAATAGATTTTGCAATTATTTCAAATCCAACGTATCAACATAGTAAATTTATTTGGCTTTTGGCTGATTTATCAATTCCTCTTTTTATTGAAAAACCTTTAACTAATACATTAAAAAATATAAACGCTTTAGAAAGGAAAATAAATTTAAAACGACTTAAAACATATGTAGCTTGTAATTTAAGATTTCACCCATGTATTCTGTATCTCAAGGAAAACTTGTCTGAAAAAAAATTAGAAAAGATAAATGAAGTAAACGTTTATTGCGGATCATATCTTCCTGAATGGCGCCCAAATGTAAATTATAGAGATATATATAGTGCTCATCCTGATACGGGGGGCGGTGTGCATTTGGATTTATTTCATGAATTAGATTATACAATCTGGCTGTTAGGATTGCCTATTAAAAGTTCATCTGTTCTTAAGAGCAGATCATCATTAAATATTGAGTCGATAGATTATGCTAATTATGTTCTTGAATATCCCAAATTTACAGTTAGTATAATTTTAAATTATTACAGAAGAAAATCTAAAAGAATCATGGAAATTGTTTTCGATGAATGCACATGGAATGTTGATTTAAATAAAGCCGAGATTATTGATGATAATAACGAGATGTTGTTTTCTGCAAAAAATTTTAAAATGGCAGACACTTATATTGCACAGTTAAACTATTTTATTGAATTTTTAGAAGGCAAAAAGGGAATATTAAATACGATGGAAGAGTCTATAAAAACACTAAGAATTTGCTTAGGAAGCAAAAGATAACGCATGTCACTAAAGTACTTATTTGCACAAATAGAATTAATATGAGTATGAATTTGGAAGGAGACAGACGACAAATTTTGTCGTCCATACATAAAAAATCTTTAATTTTATATGTATTGGGGCAATGTAATAATTTTTTCCCTGATGGAAAGTCTGTAAATTATAATGATTTAGAAAGCCCCGTATCCACTACGATTGATCGTTTGCAATATTGCTTTTCAAAAATAATTACACCCTATTATAAACGGGATGGCCTTCCTTATTTTAATCATTTACATGGCGACCATTACAGTATGTTTTTATATCTGTTATCTAATACCTGTTATAAGCAATCAGGCAACGAAGATATTGCTGCAAAGTTGTTTTTATTAAATAAAACGTTGTTCGGTATTGACGCTTATTATAAGATTGAGTTACCTGAAATATTTATGTTTATACACCCTGTTGGCACAATTTTAGGCAATGCAACATATAAAAATAATTTTGTGGTATACCAGGGGGTAACAATAGGTGCAACCACTGATTGGGTATATGCTTCGTTTTCTGAATCAACAATTCTTTATTCAAACTGCTCTATAATTGGCAATTGTAAATTAGGGTCAAACTTTGTATTGGCAGCAAATGCTTCGTTAGTTAATTGCGTTATACCGGCGAATAAAATTGTGGTTGGTAATTATCCTGATCATCGAATTCTTGAAAATAAAAATAACCTTATCAGTAAGTATTTTTCAATATAAAAGAAGAAATAAAAATAATGATATAATTTATACTTTATGGTAGCTCAAATTATTTCACTATTCAGCCGGACTTGTGTATTTTTGGGAAACTTTATGCTAAAATGGTTTGAACCCCGATGTATATAGATTCTTAGAATCTTCTCCAAGTAAACATATTTTTAGAAAATATAATTAGCAATCAATTGACGAGAAGATTACAATAATAAGTGGATGTAGTGTAATCGAAAAAAGCTACAACCGACGATTTTTGAAAATAAATTTATCATATTATTAATTGATGGCGCCACCATTATGTAATAATATGATTATTACATATTTTGATACAATAAATATAAAAATTATAAATTATGATTAATAATTGGTTGACAAAACAAATCCTTACAAATGTTGAACAATGGGATAATAGTTTAATAACGTTTTACCCGGAAGCAAAAGTATGGATGAGCGACCCTCAGTCGTATTTAACTCGACTTACCGTAGAATGTAATTACTTGAATGCAGTAAAACAACTGGATTGGGATAAATATATTGTAGAAAGTTCTACAGTATTGGATGTTGGATGCGGTGGAGGATGGTTAACCGCATATTTATCGACAAATACGAAAATAAATAAAATAATGGCAATTGATTCAAGTATTAATTACCTTGAAAATTTTTTGCCGGCGGTTGTGGATCAACTAGGAGGTGATATTTCTAAAGTAGAAACTATACAAGGCCTTTTTTCTCCTGTATTATTGGAGCCAGGCAGTGTTGATCTTATTGTTATATCATCCGCATTACATCATGCTGATGGGATTTCTTTTGTTTTAGAAGAATTTAAACGAGTTTTAAAACCAAATGGATTTCTATTGATTCTAAATGAAACGCCTTCCTCTGCTGTGAGATATCTGTATCAGATATCAAGGGCATTCCTTAATATATGTTTTTTAACAATCTTTAAAAAATATAAAAAATATGTTCAAAAAATTTCAGCCGGAGGCTTTCTTACCGATCCATATTTAGGAGATGTTGATTATGCTGAATGGTATTGGAAAAAAGCGATTAGTGAAGCGGGTTTTTCTTTGATTAATATTCACGATAGTAAAATGGCAACTGTGGTAAATCAAAAGGGACCTCATTTGAAGCACTTTATCTGTCAGAAATAATTTCAGTAAAACATTTGCTTGAAAGGCGGAATAGTTCTCTATTACCTTGTTAAGTCAATAATATTAATAATACTGCATGTTAAAAGATAAAATTATAATTGTGACTGGGGGGAGTGGCTTGATTGGAAAGGCACTATTGAATGATTTAAAAAAAAACAACGCCACCACAATTAATGCGGATATAAATGTTGAAAATGAATTGCATAAAGGAACGCATTATTGCGATGTTACATTACCTGATTCGATAAATACCTTAATAGATAATGCAATTTGTGAATTTGGAAAAATTGATGGCTGGGTAAATAATGCGTATCCACGAACTAAAGATTGGGGCGATAAATTTGAGAGTATAAAATTAGAATCCTGGAAAAAAAATGTTGATTTACAAATGAATAGTGTTTTTATATGTAACCAGTTGATTTTAAAAGTAATGAAGCAGCAGAGGAGTGGAAGTATAGTAAATATTTCATCCATATATGGAGTTGTTGGCCCTGATTTTAATATTTACCAGGGTACAGAAATGACTATGCCAGCCGCCTATGCAGCTATAAAAGGCGGTATTGTTAATTTTACACGTTATCTGGCGTCATATTACGGCCCAGATGGGGTACGTATAAATTGTGTTTCGCCGGGAGGTATTTTTAATGACCAGCCTCGTAGCTTTGTAACCCAATATGAGCAAAGGGTACCAATGCGGCGTATGGGTTTACCTAAAGATATAGCACCATCTGTTAGTTTTTTATTGAGCGATAACGCAGCATATATTACCGGCCACAATCTTATAGTAGACGGCGGATGGACAAGCATTTAATTAATAAATAGTATAAATAATTAATGATCAATAGTTGGGGTAAGACCTCTTTCGACACAATATATATTATTGAAAACAGGAATGGGTGGAATAAAAGTATATTAGAATTAAATAAGCAAAACAGCCTGGTATTATGTCTTGATTTTGGATTGTACAACGAATTGGAGGAGCAAAATTTAGAAGTAGCTTATCTTGATCAACTTTTAAACATCGATATAGCCCAAGACTGTAATGCTCAATTACATCATTATCTTCAAAATTGGTTTAAGAATGATAAGGGGGATGACCTATTAAGGTATAATGGGTTTGACATTGGTGATGCGTTGTTATTAAATGTACTAAATGATATAACATATTTTTCTCACTTTTTTTTTAATATACTGGAGTTAAGAAAAGTGAACTATAAAAAAATAGTTGTTGTTTGTGAGAATAAAATAATTACAGAAATTTTAGATGAATTAAACATATCTTATCAACTTATAGAAGTAAAACCTAACATTGTTCCTTACCCTGTATATAATTTCCCTATTTTAAAATGGACAGAAGAGCAAATTAATAGTGCAACCCTAAAAAGTAAGATCAAAAAACTTGTCTCAATGTTTTTAGATCTTGCTTCTGCCATAACAGATTTATTATCATTAAAAGAGAAAAAGGCTGTATTTATCCAAAACTATCATCCTACGGCTGCAATTGTTGATGCACTTATTGAAAACGATAATTTACGTGTAATTTTAGATGGTTACAGCCCTCAGCAAAATATTTACAAACAACGGAGAATTTTATATAAAACAAAACAAAGCATACAGGAAGCCGATAGCCTTATCAATTACTATAAACGAGCAAAGAAAAAGGAATGGTTGTACCAGGGAATTAATATTGGTAATATTTTGCAAAAACGATTATTACCTACCGTAGAAAAGAATCTTGCAAATGCAATTTCCGTTACAAAAGATATTAACAGGTATTTTTCAAAAAGTAATATTAAATTAATGATTCCTGTTACTAATTTGTGGCTTAATAACAGGTTAATTATGAATTATTGCCGCAACAACAATGTTCCCGTTTTTATGGTTATTAACGGTCTTTTAAATATAAAGCATTATCAAGAGGCTCATGACAGTACATGGGTTAATTGTTATTCTGAAAGTTTAAAGCAGGATTATTTTAAAAATGCAGATAATGCTTTGCCGCTCGGTGACCCCCGCATGGATATTTATGCAAAACAACCTGCTAAAAAAATAAACAGAGAATACCCAACAATTATAATAGGTGCTGCAGGATATAATCACATAGACCAAACAAGTTATATTGCTTTTGAATTTGATTTTTTATTTGATGTTTTAAAAGCTATAAATAATTTGTTGGTAAAAACCTTTAAGGCTAATATTATTTTAAAAATACGTGGCAATGGGTATGCTCATTTATACCAGTCATTTGTAAATGAGTACTACCCTGAACTTAAAATAGCAATTATTCAAAACGATCCGTTCCCCGTTGTTATTGCAAAGGCCGATCTGTATATATCATTTTATTCGCAAACAATTATTGAGGCGGCGGCTTTAGGTATACCAACCATATATTATAAAAAGGATAATGCTAGCATGTTTAGGCCTTATGATAATAAAAGCGAATTGGTAACTGCAATTGATAGTTTAGATTTAGAAAATAAAATTGAAAAATTTTATGCCGTTGATACGATCTTTAATGCTTTTTTAAATAAAGAAATTATCGAAAAATACATAGGCCCACTTGATGGTAATAATTTTCAAAGGAATTTAAAATTTATTTATTCAATTATTAATGGCAATGATAAAGAAACCACTTATAAAAATGAAATAAATCAATAATGGAAAAAATTCTAAAAATTTATTTCTGGCAAATTATATCTATATTTTTCAATTTCGCTTCGGTTTTTATTGTAACCCCTTATTTATCATCTAATCATGCGTTATACGGTATTTATTCATTGGTTATTGCAGCTTATATTTTTCTTTCGTACGCAGATTTTGGATTTTTAGGTGCGGGGATGAAGTTTGCAGCTGAATATTTTGCTCAAAAAAATTTAAAGCAAGAAACGAGAATTATTGGTTTTACAAGTTTTATTTTTTTAGTATTTGTAATAATTTATGCTTTGGGAATATTTTATCTCTCATTTTATCCACAGCTATTAGTCAAAAACTTATCTGAGGAAGCGGAAATAAATATTGCCAGTAACTTATTACGAATACTATCTATATTTTCGCCTATTTTTGTATTGCAAAGAATGCTTACTATAGTTTTTGCAATACGATTAGAAGATTATATTTTTCAAAGGATTTTGATCGTATCTAACGTGATAAAAATAATTTTTGCACTATTTCTTTTTCGTACGGGCGGTTATCCAATAGTCACCTATTTTTTTATAGCACAAATATGTTCTTTAAGTGCTGTATTTGTTGGTTTATTAATTGCCAAAAAGCGATTAGGATATGATATAAAGCTATTATTTTATTCCGTACGATTTTCGAAGGAATTGTACAATAAGACAAAAAGCCTGGCATTTGTTTCCGTATTTCTAACCATTTGTTGGATATTATATTATGAGGCTGACCCATTTGTAATATCACGGCTTTTGGGAATAAAACAATTGGCTGTATATGCAATTGCATTTACCTTAATGGAGTATTTCAGATCAATATTTGGGATAATTTTTGGCCCCTTTTTAGCTAAAATCAATCATTTTGTTGGTTTAAAAGACTACGATGGTTTAAAAGCCTTTTTAAATAAGGTATTAATCTTAGCACTCCCGATAACTGTATTTCCAGTGTTAACAGTTTCAATTTCTATCAAAAGTTTCATTTATAGCTGGGTAGGGCCTCAATATGCATCATCAGTTCCTATAGCCCAAGTTTTAGTTTTGAGTTTTATTTTTAGCTTTATATCATCTCCGGCAGGTATTTTAGTTATGGCTTATGAGCGCGTAAGATTATTGTATATAACAAGTGCACTATTACCTGTAATTTATTGGATAGGAATATTTATAACTTTTAAATACTGGCATTTGCAAGCATTTGCTGATTTTAAGGTAGTTTCATTTTTTATTAACGCAGTCGTTTATTTCATCATAATTTCAAAAATTCTCAACTTGAAAATGTTTCCTTTTTTATGGAAATTATTGAAGCCAGCTATAATACCTGTAGCTTTTATCGTGGGTGTTTTAATGTTATTAAGGCCTATTTATCCTATGGAAAAGGATAAGTTTAATTTGTTGATCTATTTTGTTTATAGCGTAATTATAATCCTTTTAGCTAATTTAATGTATTATGTTTTATCCCCTGTTTTTAAGAAAAGCATTGATCTGATAATTTCAAATTTGTTTTTAAAAGTTAACAGATCGAATAATACTAAACAAAAAGCTTAACGATTTTTAAATAATATGATTATAATAAATTTTATTAGAAATGTAATGTCAGAATGGAAGTTTTTTGTTGTGAAAAATTATCATCTTGCTGTATATAAGTATAAATATCCTACTTGCGCTTTTCATAGTGGATCAATAATTTCAAATACTTCATTCGATAACTACAATATTATTTTCAATGACGTAATTATTGATTCTTGCAATATACAAGCGCATACCTACATACAAAAAAAAGCTACTATTTTTAATGCTGATATTGGAAAATTTTGTTCAATTGCCTCGTATGTAAGTATTGGGCCCGGAATGCATAAAACAGATGGTTTAAGCACGCATCCGGTATTTTATTTAAACAATACACCACTAATTAAGAAATACAGTAAATTTGATTTGTTTGAATCAAGTAAGAAAACAATAATTGGACATGATGTTTGGATTGGAGAAAAAGCTATAATAATTGATGGAATAACAATAGGCAACGGGGCTATAATTGCTGCTGGTTCTGTAGTTACCAAAAATGTTCAGCCTTATTCCATCGTTGGCGGTGTGCCCGCTAAGCTAATCAGGATGCGATTTGATCAGGACACTATTGTTAAAATTAACGAGGCGGAATGGTGGAACAATTCTGATGAATGGTTTACAGAAAATTATTTATTGTTTTCGAATACTGACCAATTCGTAAAGCAATTAAACCCAAAATAAGTGGACTATATAAAAAGAGTTATTTCTATAATCTTCTATCTGTTCAATGTTTCATCGTATAGATATTTAAATTTTAGAGCTGTTGTATACCCTTCAGTTAGGGTAGCAGGAAAAAAGTATATTAGTATTGATAGTAATACTGTGGTTAATAGATATGGCTGGTTATTGGCTTTAAAAATCGATGATTGTCATCCGGATATTACTATAGGTAAAAATTGCGCAATAGGTGATTTTTCACATATTACCTCAGTTAGAAAAATACATATTGAAGATGATGTTTTAATTGCTAACAATGTTTACATATCAGATAACATTCACGAATATGAAGATATTACATGTCCTATTATAGATCAAAAAGTTGTTTTTAAGGCAGCAGTAACAATCAAAAGCGGAGCTTGGATAGGTGAAAACGTAAGCATCATTGGTGCCAGCGTGGGTAAAAACTCCGTTGTAGGCGCAAATGCAGTTGTTACTAAGGATATTCCTGATTATTGTATTGCTGTAGGCGCGCCTGCAAAAATTATTAAGCAATACAATTTTAATGTAAAAAAATGGATTTCAACGCTATAACTAATAAATGAAAAATATATTGATTACCGGTGGCGCTGGGTTTATTGGTACAAACGTAAGCAGACAATTGCTCTCACAAGGGTTTAATATAACCGTATTAGATAATTTTTTGCCACAAATCCACGGCGATAAAATAGAGCTTCCATCAGATTTGACCGGCAAAATAACATTGATAAGAGGCGATGTAGCAGATAAAGATGTTTTTTATAAAGCATTGCAAGGTCAGGATGCAATAATACATTACGCTGCCGAAACCGGAACAGGGCAATCAATGTATGATATTTCGCGTTACACTATGGTTAATATACAGGCAACAGCTACATTGTGTGATTTTATAGTTAACGAAAATCATAACTTAAAAACTCTTATAGTTGCTTCATCAAGGTCTATTTACGGCGAAGGGAAATATTATTCACAACAATACGGTGATGTATATCCAAATTCGCGAACATTGAAAAGCGTAAAAGATAGCTTTGAGGTAAGTTGCCCAATTACTGGAGAGTATGATCTGTATGTCAAAGCAACAGATGAGGATTCCAAAATACATCCGTCTTCTTTTTACGGTATTACTAAACAAGTTCAGGAACAAATGGTAATTCTCGCAACCAGACTTAAAAATATTAATGGATTTGCATTAAGATATCAAAATGTGTACGGCCCTGGTCAGTCGTTAAAAAATCCATATACCGGGATACTTTCCATATTTTCTCGTTTGGCTTTACAAAATGAGGAGATCAATATTTTTGAAGATGGGCTGGAAAGCCGGGATTTTGTTTATATTGACGATGTTGTAAAAGCTACAGTAAGCTGTTTAAACTCAAATATCAAAGGCCAGCACATTTTAAATGTAGGCAGTGGCATACCAATATCTGTGTTAGAAGTAGCCAATGAAATTATATCCTATTTAAAAAGCTCGTCTAAAATTAAAATATCAGGGGTGTTTAGAGAAGGAGATATCAGACACAATTTTGCTGACTTAGCGTTGGTGAATAAAACTATTGGCTTTACCCCGGAATGGAGTTTTAAAGATGGTCTGCACCGATTTATAGATTGGGCAGTCCAACAAGATGATATACCTGTAAATACCAATGACTATAAAAAATCATTAGCTGAATTAAAAGAAAAAGGATTGTTGAATGATTAATACAAATTTACCTTTAGTTAGTGTTGTTTTTACAAGTTACAATCACCAGGAATATCTTAAACAAGCACTTGATAGTATAGTTAATCAAACCTATCCAAACCTTGAAATTATTGTTGTTGATGACAATTCGACAGATGGAAGTCAGCAAATTCTCAAAAGCTATAAGGATAATCCGAAAATTACTCTTCATCTGCTTGAAAAAAACACCGGTAGTTATGTAAAGGCCAGTAACTATGGAGCTCGGTTGGCTAAAGGAGAATATTTATTATTTGCCCAATGTGATGATCATGCCGATCCTGAACAGATTGAAAAACTTGTGTCTGCGTTTTCAAACGAAGGGAATATTGGAGTAGTATATTCCAAAAGTAACTTAATAGATGAGAATGATGTTTTCATTTGTGATGATTTTACAGGAAGAGAAAAGAGTTTCAGAAAAAAATGCAAGAATGATGCTTTCATTTCTGGAAAGGAAATGAAAGATTTTCTATCATTTTCATGCGTTATACCTAATTTAAGTGCTGCTCTGATAAAAAAAGATTTATATTTTCAATGCGGGGGATTACCTGAAAGATATATGATGGCTGCTGATTGGGCGATGTGGTTAGAATTGACTGAAAATTCAAATTTTTTTTACCTTACAGAATGTTTAAATAACTTCAGGCAGCATTCAAATACAATTAGAAGTAAAACAAAAATCAGAACACAAATTAATGAGATATATTCATTATTTTATTCTCATATAGAAAATCATAAACTAAGTTCTGACCAAAAACACAAAATCAAGATCGGTGCAGGTGGGGTTTGGTTTTCTTATTTTATAGAAGATTTTAAATCATGGTTTTTAAATTTTCCATCTGTTTTTTCGGATTCTTTGAAATATGAAAAACGCAATTTAAGATATCTGTTTTTAGGTGCATTAAAATTAACAAAAGAAGTTGTTTATAAATGAATCAGATACAAGTCTCAGTCATAATTCCTACATACAACAGGGCAATCAAATTAAAGCATTGCTTAGAATCATTAGTATCACAAACTTTTATAGATTTTGAAGTAATTGTTTGTGACGATGGTTCAACCGATGACACTAAAGGCATTATTCAGGAATTTAGTACGAAATTAAATTTGATTTATGACTATGATGCAAATTTTGGAGGTCCGGCCAAGCCAAGAAACCGAGGGTTAAAACTTGCTAAAGGCCAATTTATTGCATTTTTAGATTCAGATGACTGGTGGTATCCAAATAAACTGGAGGTATGTTTAGAACATTTAAAAGGTTATGATTTGGTTTATCATAAGCTTGAAAAATATAGCGACCCTAAAAAATCATCTGGTGAAATGAATACAAGGGCGTTAAACAAGGATGTATTTAAAGATTTAGTAATTAATGGTAATCAAATATTAAATTCGAGTGTGGTTTTGCGCAAAAGCATAGTTGATAAAGTGGGATTTATATCAGAGGATAAAATCTTAATTGCTGCGGAAGATTATGACTATTGGATTAGAATATCTAAAATAACAAATAAGTTTAAATTTATCCCCCAAAATTTAGGTGCCTATTGGATTGGTGGAAATATTTCTGCATCAGAAGGAACAATATATACAGAAAATTACTTACTAAAAAAATATGTTAGCAACCTAACGGTAGAAGAGCAACTGTTGGCAAAAAGATTATTAGCATTTAGGGCTGCTCGTATTTACCACACGTTAAAAATGTTTGAAAATGCAAAGACTAATTATTATACATCTTTTTCTATAAAACATATAGGTATAAAAATCAAATCCATAGTAGGTATTATAACAAGTGCCCTGAAAATTGCGCTATAAATTTTATTCTGAGTAGAGGAAATTATTATGGGTGAAATAAAGCAGAAAAAAAAATTAATAAAAAGCAGTATAGATCTAAATAGTGTTTTGCAATGGGCAAATGCTCTTTTTATGCTTTTAACATGGTATTCTTTCTACCAAAACGGCCTAAATGAGTATATCAATTTTACCACCATTTGTTTAGGCTCGTTGCTTTCAATAGAGATTTTTATTTTTTTGCTAATTGAAAAAAAAAGAAGGGATCCGTTTGTTATTATTTTATGCCTTCAAATGGTATTTTATTATGTTTTACGAATATTAACCTTATCAATATATCACTTTTCTGTGGTATTTTTAAGATATCCATTCAATGCATCAAATCTTAATTATGCAATAATATTCATATTGGTAGCAAACCTGGCTATATTTTTAGGATTTTACTTAAATAAAATCAAAATAGACTCATTTCCAATAAGTATCAAAAAAATCCCTTATAAACCTATTGCTGTAGCTTTATTATTAATGTTTGCCTTTTTTATGACGTTTCCGAGCTTAGTTGGTTTAAGTTCATTGTCAAACATTATTGGCTTATTAAACAGTATTTTTATAAGTACTATTACTATAATGTTTATGGTAATAGTATATGTTATGCTATTTTCTAATAAATTAAATAGGCCTATTAGGCTTTGTTTAATAGTTGGATTAGTAGGCTATGTTTTTTTGGCCACCCTTACAGGTAGCAGATCGGGGGTTGTAACTATTTCATATTTATTGATTTTTTCATATTTATCAATATTTGGAGCAATTAAATTAAAAAAAGTACATCTGATTTTTTTTACATTACTTATTCCACTTCTGATCCTATTTTTTACCCTGGCTACTTATTTAAGACCGAGAATGGAAAATCGTGGTGTCATTTCTTCTGAAACAATAAATACGATAAAAGAGTTTGATTTGCAGGAAACCTTTCATGATAACAATAAACTAATATTGGCGCCAATTTTTGATAGAATTGGCTTTTTAGATTACGGTGCCGAGATAATTTCAAATAATGATAAATATTCATCCGTATTTAACCTAAGCTATTATGGAAAAAGCATTATTGATAACATTTTAACACCGGGATTTGATATTTTTAATATCCCTTTAGCTGCAAACGCTTTAACTTTTATTTATAATGATTTAGGAAGTCCACAAAAATCTAAAGAGATAGACTCATATCAGTCTGATGAGTTTACAGTTTATGGAGAGGCGTATGTATTATTTGGAAAGTGGTTTTCAATTATTCCAATTTTTTTAATTTCATTTGCATTTAAGCGATTATATGTTAAAATACGAGATAAAAATGAATTTAGATTTTATGTAAAACGTGCTTTTATTCTTTATACTTTTTATATACTCTTGAATAGTTATGGATTAGATTGGATATTATTTGGTACTGTTGGGATTGTATTTACATATATTGTATTCAAATATTTTTTTATGTTTAGAAGAGATATTAGGAAGTTCGAAACATTGCAGTAGGCTTATTTTTTTAAAAACAAGTTTAATGGCCTTAGTGAAGTTGGTTAAATATTTTAGATTTATCATTAATTAAATCTTCAACAGCATTAGGCATTGGCATTGAGAATACAAAATTAAGTTCGGATTCAATTTTATTTGTTGGATATCTTGTTCTCATTACAAGTGCTTCGAGTGTAGGGATATGTATCCATTTCTTAAGTAAAAATGATAGTATGCTAAGCGGGATTCTAACAAATTGAGCGGGAAAACGAAGGGTCGGATTAGTGACAACTAAAAGTGATGAAATCTTACCAATGAGTTCTTCAAATGTACAATCATTCGATAGATTATATATTTCGCCTTTTGCGCGTGAGTCTATAGCAAGAATTATAAGGGCATTGATAACATCATTTACATGCACATATGTTGCTACGGCACCTGCTTTTCCTAAGTAAAAAAACGACCTCTTTTTAACCATCCAAATTATTTTTATCAGTAATTTATCAGTCATTGTTGAGCCAAATACATTTGAAGGTCTAAGAATCGAAAATGACATCTGACCATTTTGACATGCTGATATTACTAATTCATCTGATTTTGTTTTCGTTGATTCATATTCATTTGCAGGATGTGTTGGAGAATTTTCAGTCACTGTCCTCTCAATTTGAGGTTTGCCCATCGGAGGGCCATATGCACCACAAGAACTTAGTTGGATCCAGTGAATTTTTTTGCCAGAAACCCTACATTCCTCCAGGGCAGATTCTATTAATTTTTTTGTTCCCTCAATATGTAATAAACCCATCAAGTTGATATCGTTTATTTCCCCGGCGCAATGAAATAAAATATCACAACCGTTCAAAAATTGATTTAATGGGCAATCAGGTTTGGTTAAGTCCCCTATAATAACCTCTACATTCTTAGGGAATGTCACTTTACTTTTCCTGGTAAGAATTCTTATTGTCAGTTCTTCCTTAGATAAGGCTTCAACTAATTGTTTGCCAATAAATCCATTTGCTCCAGTGATACATATTTGGCCTGTTAATCTCTGCGTGTGTGTCATGTTTGTTATTTTACTAATCGTTTGATCAAGGGTCTTTTAAAATTGATATTTTAAGAAGATTTCCTTACCAATATTTAAGAATCATTTCCAAGGCTAAAGCATTCAAATTAATCGATATATAACGGTATGTTTGTTACATTACGAATAAATCAACACTGCCTCAAATATACAGCAATGAGGATAAACACGAGTCGGCTGGATAAGAAATTATTACAACGGAAACGAGGTTTCAGAGTATTGCAGACATAAACTACTTTGCCGCGATAACATGTTGGCGTTTCTGGTTTCCTGTCATGCCTTTCTAAAAATCTGTTAATAACAAATAAACTATTTAAGTAACAAGGCTGCAATCTGCTTATTCTTTTTCAAATTTTATCGCACCAGGATGTGATACCGATATTAGTAAGAATTGAATAGTTTAGGTTTCTTAGATGACTAAATATTTCGTAAATTCGCGATATATTAATTTAGACAAAGAACATTATGCTGCGTAAATTATTGGGATTCTTATAAAAAATATACATTAAACTATTTTTTAATTGGTGGCATTATATTTTTCACAATAAACCTTTTCGTTATTTCAAAATGAACAAAAGCGTGTTAATAATAATTTTAATACATCAAAAACGATATAAATGACTTTGAAAAAATATTTTTTTTTATTTTTCAATTATAGATTATGCCAAAAAAAAATGATTTATCATTTATTAACGATAACAAAGGAATTAAGAAACCCACGATAATAACTTTTGTATGCAATTATTTACCCGGATTTAAAGCCGGAGGTATTTTACGTAATGTTGTAAATACAATAGATAATTTATATGATGATTTTAATTTTTTGATAATAACCAAAGACCGAGACTTAGGGGATGACGAACCATATACCGACGTTAAAATTGATGAATGGCAAAAGATAGGTAACGCGATGGTTCTTTACTTATCCCCGCAAAATAACACATTCAAAAAAATATCAAAACTGTTAACAGATACCTATTATGACATTGTATTATTAAATAGTTTCTTCGACCCGTTTACAGTTAAAGTTTTATTATATAAAAAACTTCATACAAAGAATTTTAAACCAGTAATTGTTGCTCCGTTTGGCGAATTTGCCTGGGCATCACTTAGTCAGAAATATCCAAAGAAATATGTGTTTATTAAAGTAGCTAAAGTTATAGGATTATATAGTAATGTTGTATGGCGGGTATCCAGTGAATTTGAAAAGGCTGATTTAGTAAATATAATGAAGGTAAAACCTGATGCGATACATATTACAGGCGATCTTCCTGTTAAAGATGTTCCGGAAATAAATCAAAATGAAACTTCTTTGCCAACTCAGAAACAAGACTTAAGAATTGTTTTTTTATCCAGAATTGCACGTGAAAAAAATTTGGATTATGCCTTAAAGGTTTTGCAAAGAGTTAAGGCACAAGTGATTTTTGATATTTATGGACCAGCAGAAAATCAAGCATATTGGAAAGAATGCCAGGAGCTAATTTTGAAATTACCTGGAAATATAACGTTAAACTATTTAGGTAGTGTTACACCCGACCAGGTTTTTAATGTTTTTAGCCGTTATGATTTGTTTTTTTTTCCTACTGGCGGAGAGGCTTACGGTAACGTAATAGCTGAATGTTTATCAGTAGGCACACCAGTATTACTTAGCACAGAAACCCCCTGGCGAGATTTACAATCTGATGGTTTGGGCTGGGATATTGATCTTGATAATATGGATGCCTTTGTAGCAGCGATAGAATACGCATCTTCTCTAGATAGTAAAACACGTTTGGAAAATAGAAATGTAGTTAAGAAAAATATTGAAAAACGTTTATTTGACCCTTTTGTGTTAGAGTCTAACAAACGGTTATTTAAAATGCAATTGCATAATTAATTAAAGAATAATAAAATATTAAATGAAAAGTACAGAATATCAGAGATGCATAAATTGTGTAATGGACACATCCGATTCAAGTATAGTTTTTGATGATAAAGGAGTATGTAACTATTGTAACAATTACTATATTAATATTTTACCTAACTGGCACCCTGATGAACAAAGCGAAAAGCAAATAATGGCAGTTGTCGATCAAATTAAGGCTCATGGGAAAGATCGGGATCATGATTGTTTGATTGGAATTAGCGGAGGGTTAGACAGCTCATATTTAACATACATAGCAAAATATAAATTTGGTTTAAGGCCCCTTTTATTTCATGTGGATGCAGGATGGAATTCAGATATTTCAACTCATAATATTCAAAAGCTTGTTGATGGATTGGATTTGGAATTATATACAGAAGTAATAAACTGGAATGAAATGAAAGATCTGCAAAGAGCTTTTGTCAAAGCGCAGGTATCAGACATTGACACACCGCAAGACCTGGTATTTTTCTCATCATTATATAATTTTGCAATGAAAAATAAATATAAATATATTTTAACTGGTGGCAATTTTTCAACTGAATGTGTTCGTGAACCAATGGAATGGGGAGCATATTATCAAACAGATATGACCTATGTCAAGGATATTCATAATAAATTTGGGGAACGACCATTAAAAACATTACCCACATGCGATATACTTAAATATAAAATACTTTACAGATTCATTTATGGGGTGAGAGTTGTGAAGCCTTTAGATTTTATGCCCTATTTAAAGGAAGAAGCCACAAGAACTCTGGAAGAAAAATTGGGTTGGCAAAGATATCAACATAAGCACCACGAATCTAGGTTTACAAGATTTACCGAAGCATATTGGTTGCCCAGAAAATATGGTTTTGATAAAAGAAAGAACCATCTGTCAAGTTTAATTCTAACCAAACAACTAGACAGAGATGTTGCATTGGATAGAATATCCCGGCCCGAACTACCAGAACAAGAATTATTACAAGAATTTGAGTATGTGGCAAAGAAACTGGATTTTACGGTAGAGGAGCTACGTTTATACTTTGAAGGGAAAAATAAAACATATAAGGATTATAAAAATAAGTTTTGGCTAATTACATTAGGTACCAGAATTTTACAGTTTTTAGGAATAGAAAAACGCGCCTTCAAATGATAACAATAGTAGACTACGGTTTAGGCAATATAAAGGCATTTGGCAATGTTTATAAGCACTTAAATGTGCCATACACTATTGCTAAAAATGTAGAGGAATTAGCTGGTGCAACAAAAATTATTTTACCCGGAGTTGGCGCATTTGATCATGCAATGAATCAATTGGAACAGTCCGGTATGCGCGAGAAATTAGATGAATTGGTTTTAAAAAAAAAGCTTCCGATAATAGGAATTTGTGTGGGCATGCAAATGCTGGCAAAATCAAGTGATGAAGGAAAGTTACCCGGTTTGGGTTGGATTGATGCCTTAGTGAAAAAATTTGACGAAAAAAGTATAAAATATGCAACCCACTTACCCCACATGGGATGGAATGATGTTGAACCTATTAAAGAAAACAAGATTTTGAAATCCTTAGAAAAAGATGCTAAATTTTATTTTCTCCATTCCTATTATTTTCAATGCAATGATCATGAAGATTCAATAGCAGTTTCAGATTATGGAATAAAGTTTAGTTGTGCTATAAATAAGGAAAATATATATGGTGTTCAGTTTCACCCCGAAAAAAGCCACAAATATGGTATACAAATTTTAAAGAATTTTTCTAATATATAATGTTGCGTCCCAGAATTATACCTTGTTTGTTGGTAAAAGATAAAGGTCTTGTTAAAACAGTTCATTTTAAAGATCCTAAATATTTAGGTGATCCCATTAATGCTGTAAGGATATTCAATGAAAAACAAGTTGATGAACTTACGATTTTAGATATAGATGCTTCCGTAGAAAACAGAGAACCGGATTATAAAATGATAGAATACTGGGCGGCAGAATGTAGAATGCCGCTATGTTACGGAGGCGGGGTGAAAAATGTTGAACAAGCGCAACAGATATTTAGTTTGGGCGTAGAAAAGATAGCTATAAGCTCATCTGCAATTAAAGAGCCGACATTGGTAACAAAAATTGCCGAAAGAGTAGGTAATCAAAGCGTTGTAGTTATAATGGATGTTAAAAAGAAACTTTTTGGCGGTTACGAAGTATATACTCATAACGGCAAAAAGGCAACTGGTCTTAATCCTTTTGATCTTGCAAAACAATTTGAGTCGCTTGGCGCTGGAGAGATTGTAATAAATTCGATAGACTTGGATGGGGTAATGAAAGGTTACGATATCGCGCTGGCAGAGATGGCAAGGGCGGCCACCAGTTTGCCGCTGACCATTTCTGGAGGTGCGGGTTCATTAGAAGACATTGGAAAACTCATCAATAAGTTTGGTATAATTGGAGCTTCTGCCGGGAGTTTGTTTGTGTTTAAAGGAGTATATAAAGCTGTATTGATTAGTTATCCAAGTCCGGAGGATAAAGATGCTATGATTAAAAGCAATTTTAAGTTATTTTAAGAGTATATATGTTTAAAAATAAAATACTATTAATTACCGGAGGCACAGGTTCATTTGGTAATGCAGTGCTACATCGATTCTTAAATACAGATATAAAGGAAATAAGAATTTTTTCTCGTGATGAGAAAAAGCAACATGATATGAGAGTTGCGTTAAATAATTCCAAAGTAAGCTTTTATATTGGTGATGTGCGTAATTATGATAGCATTGAAATGGCTATGCATGGTGTTGATTACGTTTTTCAGGCTGCAGCATTAAAGCAAGTTCCTTCATGTGAGTTTTTCCCTATTGAAGCTACTCTCACCAATGTTTTTGGAACCGACAATGTTATCAAAGCTGCTGTGGCTAATAAAGTAAAGAATGTAATTTGTTTAAGTACCGATAAGGCTGCTTACCCAATTAATGCCATGGGCATTAGTAAGGCATTAATGGAGAAAGTTGCGGTTGCGGCATCTCGTAATATTCCTGAAGGGGGCACAAAAGTTTGCCTTACACGGTATGGAAATGTTATGGCTTCCAGAGGGTCAGTAATTCCTCACTTCATTGGGCAAATTAAAAGCG
>Ga0206912_1027_pt1 | contig 46859 bp, 35 predicted proteins | sample Alteio_BWOrgHeat_75_FD_152933 | JGI IMG/M metagenome (GOLD analysis project Ga0206912, IMG submission 152933) | Enriched cells from forest soil in Barre Woods Harvard Forest LTER site, Petersham, Massachusetts, United States -... | ecosystem: Environmental > Terrestrial > Soil > Temperate forest >... | reverse complement strand
GTCCAGCCCAAAGTGATATTATGTACCTACGGCAACTAGCTATTTGCTGTCCACTTTAGACAGTTCCCCATTTTTAACGTCGCACCCGCGATGTTGCAGAAATCACGCGAAACGAGCAAGAAAACGACTTATAGATCGTCAGTAGATGACTATGACGAACATTCTTCAGATACCCGTCGTTGGAATTAGCTATGGGTATTGATCTCAATGGCGTTCAGCTTCTCATAAGGGCGCACAAGAGCGGTGTATCGTTCGAGAGTGTGGCCACCTTTGGCCGTCAGAGTCTCAACGGCAGCCGTCAGACACTTATCTCAATTCTGCGCGAATCGGGATACGAAGTCACGAAGGAATTAGTTAGCACACTGTTGCACCCGACAACGGTGTACTGCGAGGATTTTCTCAGACTACTTGGAGCCAAGACGATCGTCGCGATCGATGTGAGCGATTACGAAGGAGCGCAGGTCATTCACGATATGAACCGGCCGATTCCCGACAGTCTAGTTTCGTTATTCGATCTCGTGTTAGATGGCGGAACCCTTGAGCATGTCTTTGATTTTCCGACAGCTTTGCGGAGCGCAACGAGGATGGTGCGGCCGAATGGCCGGTTCATATCCCTCACCATGGCCAATAACTTTTGTGGTCATGGGTTTTATCAGTTTTCTCCAGAACTATTTTATCGTTTTTTGAGCCTTGCAAACGGCTATGAGATGGAATCTTGTATCATGTGGGAAGATGTAATTTGGTCCAGGTTTTACCGAGTACCTGATCCTAATGGCGTCAAAAGCCGAATTAATCTTAGGTCAGAATTTGGCACTTATATGATGGTGCAGGCAAAACGGCTAGGCAACGGGGAGCAGGGATTCACTCCACACCAAAGCGACTATGTGTCTGTGTGGAAGGGTCAACCGGCTGCCGCAGTAGAACCTCGACATTCGAGAAGCTCGAGTAAATTGAGGTCCGAACTGAGGCGCATTGGAATTCTGAGGTCCGCTGTTCTATTTGTTAAAAAAATGCTCAGAATCCAACGTAAGAACCGAGTGGCTGACTATTACGGAGCTGTACTTAAAACGGCGGCAGAGGAGGGGGTTCTGACGCCGCTGGAAGATTTAAGCGTACTTTTGGGAGACATTAGCTGAACCGTTCGGGAGACAGCCATTGCCTGCTGCGAGGTTCCTCTACTTATATTTCTAAATATTTCTATAGTTCTGTAAATCCTTAGACTCTTGACCCAAAATGTATGATCCGCCGCGTTGCTGCAAGAGCAAGCCCGTGGTGGGATAAGTCGGCGAAAATGTGTTCGACCTATTGGGGAAAACGTAGGATTTCATGTGCGCCGTGCAAGGCACGGTTTTCCAGCGGGTTCAAATCCCGGGAGCGGCCGACAAGGCTGCAAGTCTAGGAGGTGAAAATCCTTCGCCGTCAGTTGCCTGATTCGGACGGTTAGCATACCCGATGCACGTAACGGTAACGATGCGTGTTCTGCTCGGGTGTAAAAGTCACAGCTGCCCTGCGCCGTGAGGCGCAGCGGTAGGGGAGACCTGGGTGGCGAGCAAACCAGGAGGCCTGAACGTAAGGAATAGCGACGATCTCGAAACACCCGCCGCACGAAGTCTCTTTGCGGGGCGATTCGGGGAAGCCGACCCATTGGCGGGATTTGGGGAAGGCCGACGAGGTAGGGGAAGTAACAGGCAAATGCACCCTACCACCCGACGGGATCAATGGCTCAAGCATCCTGGGAAAGACTGGCAGAGATAACGTCGGGAAGAACCGGTTTCCAGCAGGGGTTCGCAGCAACCTGCAAAGACCTCGGGAGATAAGTGTGGAGACACGAATTCCGGAGCAGGGAACTGGTTTGGCGCATGAGCTCGTAGGAGCGAGGAAGAAGGGGTAATGCCCTTCGAGGTGGTGCAAGACACCACCCTGTCATAAGTAACGCTTGTGACGGGCAAAGGAGCTCTGGGCACTTGGCGGTCTAGCATGGTCAACGACGCAAGTCGGAGGAGCCATGAATCTCAGGACGAGCCGCGAGGTAAACCGAAGTCGGTTGGGGTGTATGTGAGCGAGCGCTTAAGCTTCACCAATCTCGGGAAGACCTCACGGGGAGAGCCAAGGTCAAAACCGGAATCGGGAAATCCGACTTTCCGGGATTGTAGGGGGGCCCGAGGAAACGTGACTTTGTCTTATTTGCGGCAAAGTGCGCGCGCCTCGGCTCTATCCCGACCCCGGCAACTTTCTTTCCAGCCGGGAGCAATCGGAGCAGTCGTGAAGGTCACGAAACGGCTGAAGCCTCCGGTGTAGGGGGTCATGAAGGTGACTTGGTGAGTATGCAGGCCGTAATGTGAGTGAACGCTGAGCAGGAACATTGCCGTTGTGTACGAGGAGTATCCGCTTACGACCATGGGGCCCGAGGCCATGGGAATTCCTTCCCGCGGGATTTACGATGTATCACGCTGTTGGCCTGAGACCTTGGAGAGGTTCACTGTTAAGGAGGGCTCTGGCGGGCATCCCACCATCCGACGCGATGAAGTTTTACCTTACCCAAGTTTCATCTCCAATCCGGGTATACTCGCCCTGGCGTTTGCGTCAAAGCAGTCGGCTTGCGGAATCGCTTCGTTCATTGGCCGCTTCTATCGCAGACAGTGAGCCGATGGCAATATGGCGGCGGCGAACCGTCTGCGTAGACGCATCTTTCCCTATGAAAATTCTCTGTTTGTTGTGTCACGAAGTGAACATCCGACGTAATGAGATGCAGGAACACACTATATCTATTTGCCGCTTTCGGGCGGTTCTGAAACGATGATTGCGAAGATTGTTGCCGTGCGATCGGTGGGGGTCAAGTGCTTCGCGCGCCGGAAACGGCAGGATGCTAGACTTGTTGATATTGGTAGTGCACTGCATCAAAGGAACAACCGAGGTATGCCAATGAGCTTGGCAGTTTGCCCGGCATGCGGTAAGAATACATTTGTGCGACGGGAATATATCGACGTCGCTGAGCAGCATAAGGTCTACGCGCCAAACGACCACAGAATGCAGCGGGATCTGACCGCTGCGGCGTCCGAATCCGCGTTGGCCTACCAGATGCTCAAGTGCCGTCATTGCGGTTTGGAATTCAGCGAGCCAATGCGGGCTCCGTCGTCGTTATGGTATCAATTCGCTTACAGGGCGTTGAAGCTTTATCCAGAGGCCCGCTGGGAGTTTGGTGCGGTGCTTCAACGTATCCCCAAGGAGGCGCGTGTGTTTGAGTTCGGCTGCGGTTCCGGATCTTTTTTATTGCGCTGTAAGAAACGCGGCCTGTCGGCCTCAGGAATCGATTTTTCAGAAGATGCTGTCCAAGAATGCGTGGCGAGTGGTCTTGCTGCGCGACGACTTGATCTGAACGAGGTTGCTGGCGCGACTGATGGGGAAAACTTTTCCCAAATGGTGGCGTTCCACTTTCTTGAACATCTTGATCGGCCGGTCGCGCTATTTGAGCAGGCCGCCGCGAGGGCGGTGCCTTCCTCCCATCTGTGGGTCACCGTTCCTGGTGATCGGCGGCCTAGCTGCTTATTCGAAGAGAAAGATTTTCTGGATCAGCCGCCGCATCATATGACGCGTTGGACTCCCGACGCATTTCGAGAGATTGGACGACGAGTTGGCTGGCGCCTCGCAGAAATTCTTTATGAACCTGTTTCGTTACGTTCAGCCTTGTGGGCGATATCCGTGCACTCAGGCAGATATCGGCGATGGAAGGATGCAGGACGATTTCGGGATCCGTACATAGAAAAGGCCTTCCGAGCGTTCGCTTTGCCGGCCGCGATGCTTCGGCGGGCCACAGTCGACCGGCGCTTGACCGGTTTTTCAATGCTGGCACACTTTGTGTTCGATATTAGTCTCAACGGGGTGTGATCATCCGGAGAGTCAGGGATTCCTCAGAAAGTATCCCGCCCGAGCGGAAGCAGTCACTCGGTTCTGTGAGAGAGAACCCAGGTAAAGGAGACTCGGCAATTGGACTTTTTGCAAAAATTCAATCGAGCTTGGTTTGGCGGTTATTTTGAGGGCTCCCCTACCGACCCAATGGGATCTTCAACATACGGAATATATGGCTACAACAGCGTTCTCTACACCATTTATTTGGTGTGCATCCGCCCGTACATAACACCCGATACGGTGGTCCTCGAGATTGGTCCGGGTCGGGGCGCTTGGTCGAAGACGTTCCTCGAACGTAATTGCCGAAAGGTTTATGCGGTGGACGCTGCCGAAGCGGGGCACACGCATTTCTGGGATTATGTCGGCAAAGATCCCCGCGCCGAATACATCGTCGCCCATGATTTTCGTCTCTCGGAAGTCCCGGACGATTCGATTGACTTCTTCTTCTCGTTTGGCGTCTTCTGTCATCTCAAACCGGAAATGTGCGAAGAATACATATATTCTCTTCAACGAAAAATGCGGCGCGGCGGTCGAGGCTTCCTCATGATCGCCGACTTCGACAAATACGAACAATGCCGCGCAAATGCTGAGCGGCTTTCAATTGGGCGCTTTCTCGCCGAACAGAGGCGACGGGTCTGGCTGCCAGCAAAACTGGGTTATCAATTTGCTTGGCGCTATTTCCGCCCAAAGATGGACCTAGAGGCGGTATCGAAAACTAAGGACCGAAACCTTTCGAGTAGCGCTGATGCCGGATGGTATCACTGGGGCGTCGACCGGGCCTGCAAGGCTATTACCAGTGCGGGCTTGGTTATTGTTGAACAGGACGTTGAGGTTGTCCAGCGTGATCCAGTGATGCATTTCAAGAAACCATAACGCTGCACCGTTGCAAGAGCAAACCGCGAAGACGTCATCTTCGGTAACACCAAGGCAAGTGTTCAAGTGGTCAGGTAGATATAGCGTTTGTGGCTGTGGAGGAATACTCGCAAGACCTACTGGAGTTGGAGGTTCGCTTTTCGACCTGGGCGGCATGTCGGGAGTTGGCCTTATGGGTTTTCGGTACACGCGCTCCGGCAGAACGATGGGCCGAAGTCTGACGGCTTGGCGCGATGCGACGGTTGCGCCTACCAGTGATCGGCATCAACTATTTGATTCTGGTGGACGACAACTTTTTCTCCCTACACCAAACGTCAAAAATTGTACGCTATAATGAGGAATTCGGATCACCTCGTTGGAGGCTGCGAAGGGTCGCAAGGGCTTGAAGGAGTTCTTTACAGAGGCGGCCGGCCAGGTATGGTCTCTGGTCAAGTTGACATGTTCCCAGCCGATGGGCAATAGGCGAGGGAGGGCCTTGTCGTCAATGGAGATGCCGTGCCCGCGTAGGTGTGACAAGGTCGATTTCCCCTCCGCGCGAAGCACGGACTTGTCCAGAAAGCACCTCCCGAGCAGCGGCACTGCCAATTTCGCGACTTCGAAAGCCGGAGATCCTCGCCGTGAGGCATCGCAGTTGGACGCTTCGAGATCACTTTTCGACCATGGTCGGATAATGATATTCTCCAAATAATGTCCGCTTTCATCGGACGTTGGACCGCTGATGCGCCACGAGGTCCGTCGCGAAACAGCGCGCAAGTAAAGCGTTAGAAAGAAAATGAACGAAAAAACCTGGATCCCCGAGCACCAGCATTGATAGACAGCGGGGTTATCGAACGGGTCGTGTAACGTGCGTTCCGCGCGGCGGCGTCAAAGATCATACTTCGATTAGAGAACCGCATCGTTACGTGGACCACAGGTCTTAAGAAGCCTGCGAGTATGGCATTGCAGGTTGTCGAGCCCTGCTTTTTGAGCCAGCTTCCAGCGATCGGGCAACCAGGCGGGCAAGTCGGCCATGAGCCGCCGGCGGGTTGACAAACAACTGGGTGAGATAGATCTGCGGGCCGATGTCGTGGCGGCGACACGTGCAGGTGACGCTGGCAAGGATCGCGGCCGTGCGGCCGCCGCGCGCATTGCCCACCAAGAGGCTGTTGTTGCGATTATGGAAATCTTGCCATATGCAATTATGCTGGTCGAATGATTTTCAGCGAACAACGAACTGGGTCTTAACTATTTGTGTCAGCTCAAGGGCAACCCCAACAGATATTTCCTAGTTGTGAAACTTCCAGCGGAAGTCAACTCCTATATACTAGGCGCAGGAAAGCCCGGTGCTCAAACCCATTTCATCCAATGACCTTAGCGTCGAGTTCTGTCTTGTAGGGACAGGTCCCGTAGGCATTGCCCTTGCTCTCGAATTGGAACGGCGCGGACACGATATCCTGGTTCTGGAATCTGGAGACATCGAGGTAAAATTCTGTGAGGCATCAGGCGCTGAGATTGTGGATCCTCTTCGCCATGTCTCAATGGATCTCGCCGTCTGCCGTGCCCTCGGAGGCACGTCGTGGACTTGGGGTGGCAGGTGTGTTCCCTACGATGCCGTCGATTGGATGCAGCGCGACTTTGTACCTGAAGCGCGTTGGCCAATCGGGCCGGAGGAGGTTACGCGCTGGAACCAGCGAGCGGCCGAGATTCTGAACTGCGGTGAGAAGATCGCTATTCCCTATCCGTCCAAACTCATCGACGGCCTCAAACTGGATTCCGTCGAATGTTGGTCGCGACGTTCGCAGTTAATGCTCGATCGTCGTGAACACATCCTCAGGTCAGAGCGGATCCGGATCAGTCTCAACACAACTGTCACCGGAATGAACTTCAGCCCCGATGGGATGCGAGTGGACAGCCTGGAGGTGAGCACCCCTTCGGGACCGTACCAGGTGAGAGCGCGCCAGTATGTTCTCGCCCTGGGAGGGGTCGAAACCACCCGATTCCTCTTGAATGTACAGCAGAAGTGGCCTGCGCACTTCGGAGGAATCGATGGGCCACTGGGTCGCTTCTACATGGGCCACATCTCGGGAAAGATCGCCACCGTCCTTTTAGACCACCCGCGCGATATCCTGGAACTGGATTTCAAGTTGGACGCGAGCGCCGGCGCATTTTACCGCAGGCGTTTTATGTTCAGTGCCGAAGCGCAATTGCGGCATCAAGTGCTTAACACCGCGTTCTGGCCTGACAACCCCGCGTTTTACGACCCGTCTCACCGCAGCGGAGTGCTTTCTGCAGTGTTCCTTGCATTGGCTTTTCCTCCGACGGGACGAAAGCTTTTGCCGGAAGGCATTCGTCTGGCTCATACCGGGTCGCGACCCTATCCGCTGAGGGCTCATATCCGCAATACCGTTCTGGGTGCCCCGCGCGCTGCCGCTGATCTGTACAAGATTCTTCGCGATTGCTTCCTGCGGAAACCCCGCAAGCCTGGATTTCTAGTGTCTAATTCAGGTGGCTGCTATGCGCTCCATTATCATGCCGAGCAGGTTCCAAATCCTCACAGCCGAATCACCCTGAGCAGAGAACGAGATTCATTTGGTGTGGCGCGCGCTCGTATTGACTTGCGATACACCGATCAGGACATCGAAAGCGTGATCGATTCGCACCGACTTCTTGACGAGGCACTGCGGGCAAACGGAATTGGCCGGTTAAGCTTTATTTATCCCGAGGAACAACTGCGGGATCGAGTCTATGCCCAGGCAGCGGATGGATATCATCAGGTGGGCTCGACCCGTATGGGCACGGATCCTCGCACCAGTGTTGTCGATTCCGACTTGCGAGTTCACGGCGTCGCCAACCTCTTCGTCGCCTCTTCCAGTGTGTTTCCCTCGACTGGGCAGGCAAACTCGACCTTTCTCGCGGTCACTTTCGCCCTTCGTCTCGCCGAACACCTGGATTCCCAGCGTGAGGCTCGGAACGCTGACGCGATAGCTCTTTCAGGCCTGCCCGTTGACTTTGTCAACGCCAGCGGAACTCTCGCGCGCCCCTGCGGCGACGTGTAAACACGGGACTAAAATGCTACAGGAAATCGAACTGGGAAGGTCCGGTTTACGAGCGCCCGTAATTGGATTTGGGTGTGCGGCCCTGTTAGGCCGAACGGGCAAGAGGGATTCCTTGCGCGCCCTGGGTGCTGCGTGGGATGAGGGCATCCGCTTCTTTGACACCGCGCGGTCGTATGGGTACGGCGAGTCGGAAGCGCTCCTGGGTGCGTTCCTGAAAGACCGCCGCGGTCAGGCTCTGGTGGCTACGAAGTTTGGGATTCTGCCCGCGCTTCAATCCGGCTGGAAACGGATGGCCAAATCCGCAGCGCGATCGCTCATTTCAATGGTCCCGTCGGCCCGGTCCATCGTGAGAAAAGCCGCGGGCACGCAGTTCAGCCCGAACCAATTCACCATTCCCGTTCTCCTACAGAGTATCGAAGAAAGCCTGCGCAAGCTCGGGACCCACTATGTCGACATTCTCTTCCTGCACTCTGCCCCATCCAGCGTTCTCGAACAACAAGATTTGCTCGGTGCCATGGGCAAGCTAGTGGATCAGGGCAAAGTTCGTATGGCCGGCCTTTCCGGGGACCCATCGGTAGTGGAAACGGCTCTCGAGCGCCAGACTGAGCCGCTGCACGCCATGCAGTTTCCTTGTAACGTCTTTGATCTTTCAGCCGCGTTCAGCATGGTCGAAAAAAATACCACGGGGATGCTCCTCGCTGCGAATCATCCTTTCGGAGGCACAGCACGCGTGCAGGCATCCCGGTCCATCCTGCGCCGGCTTTCCGCAACTCCGCACATCGATCCGGTTCTAAAGGAAAAGCTTGGGACTATCGACGATCAGACCTTGGCGGAAATCGTGTTCGATTGTATCTTGCGGGACACGGGTATCCACATTGTCATTCCGTCGATGATGCGCGTCGATCACGTCCGGGCCAACGTGCGCGCGGCAACCCACTCACGGTTTACGTCCACCGAAGTACAGCTCATCCGTGACTCACTCTCCGCCGAACGCAACCTGCGAGCGGTTGCCCATTGAGCTGTTCAACCCTCCGTCATTACCAGGATCGGGTGCGCCGCGTGTGCCGAACCAATGTCGATCATGCCGATTTTGCCACGATCGGCTGTCGGACTATTCCAGGTGGGCACCTTTCAGCGGGTTCAGTCGCGCGGACGAGGCAAGTCAAATTACGACATTCATAGGCCCTTCAGGGTGCGATAGGTTTCTCGACAGAATGCAAGGCACACTCCGTTGTGCTATTCAAACCGAGAGCCTTGTATACCTCCTGTGCGGCATTCTTCAAAGCATATCGATCCTCATAGCAGGTTCTTGCTTTTCGCCGCATGGTCTGTCGGTCTGCTCCGGATAACGCGCGAAATCGGTCGATCAAGCGGACCGTGCCCGCTTGTGTGTCTGTGTCAACGATGGCTGCGCCGTCGGCTTCGATTTCGCGGGCGATATTTACCTTGTCCGAGATTAAGGGGATTACCCCACAAGCCAGTGCATCCGCCACTGCGATTCCGAAGTTCTCCTGGTGAGAGGGCAGAACAAAAGCTTCCGCTCCGTAAAATGCTCCCCACTTTGCATCGCCACGGAGTGTTCCCGTCCAATGCACCCTGTCTGCGATGCCCAAGCGAGAAGCCTGAGCCCTCAATTCCAATTCCCAGCCAGCCTCATCGGGTCCAGCCATGACTAGGTCCAGGTCGCGAGGCAATGTCTTCGCGTATGCGTCCAGGAGTAGATCGCACCCCTTCTTGGGGTTTAGTCGGCCCAAGAACAGCAAGTAGCGCTTGCATGCCACCTCCGGGCACACTGCCAGAAAAGCTTGCTTGAACACCTCAGCTTCACCCTTCGGGCCGATCGTTCCGTATGGCACTACCACTCGCTTGAATCGCTTGTGAAAGGGAAATCCTTTTGCGGCCACTCGCATTTCTTCCTCGCTGGTGAAGCACACCGCTTCGGCAAGATCGAGATTCTTGCCTTCGATGGTGATCCAATAGAGAAGCTTTTTCAAGTGCTTCAGGGGAAAGCGACGCATGAAATATGGATCAAGCATCCCGTGGGCAAATACCACGTACGGTCTTCGTCCTGCGACTCCACGACGTGCCGCCAGCGCGTGGTATTGCCAAATTCCGTTGACGATGACACCATCGAAGCGCTGGCAGTTCTCACTAAGCCACCTCTCGAGTTTCGGTTCGTAGTGGTATTTTGGCCTGGTTGGGCCAAAAGCATGGACTTCGCAGCCTGGGATCTTGCTGAAGTCAGCTGCAGGATCGTCGAGCGTGGCCACTTCAACTTCGTTGCCTTTCCTTTGATGCGCCGCAACAAACATGCGCACTGAGTCTGTAGGGCCGCCAAACACTGGGTTTAGCGTTCTGATCACGTGTAGCAATCGCACATCTTCTCCGTATCACGCACGTCGCGCCCGAGCATTGAACACGACCCACTCTCGATCTGATCTCACCACAGCTGCGTTTCGGCGATGAGGCCTGCAACGTCGCCAAGGACGTGACCCATCAGAAGTGGTCCGCGCCGCGGGAACGTGGATGAATATGTAGTGGCAATGATGAATCTGAAGTGAAATGAAGCGTCACAGGCAAAGCGAGAGGCATGTCCGCCCTCCCCGGCAGGAATGCCCAGCTCACAAGCCAGGTGCTGAGATCATCTGACGCTCTCTGACTTTCATCGCCGGGGCGCCGCTATACACAGTCCAGGGTTCCAGATCCCGGGATGCCACCGATCCGAGGCCCAGGACCGCACCGACACCCACGTGGACACCAGGCCCCACGGACGCACGCGCACAGATCCACGAGTACGCTCCTAGCCGCATCGTGTACGAGATCATGGGAAACTCGGGGTCGTTGTAATCGTGCGTTGCGCCGCAAATGTAGGCTTGCTGTGAAATGACGCAGTGTGATTCGAGATAAATGGGGGAAGGGTTGTATATCTCCGCGCCGTCAGCCAGCGTGCAACAGTCATCGCAAACGAGGTTCCACGGGGCCCAGACCTTGCCGGCCGGATAGAAATGGCATCCAGGCCCGATCTTCGCGCCAAACACCCGCAAGATCATCGAGCGCCACGCATGGAACGGCCGCGGGGAGATTCGATAGAGTAGCAGGTAAGTGCACTGCCAGATCAGGCGTGCCAGCCGGTGGCGAGGGCTGAATGCTGCGCGCTCGTAAGGGTTCTCCTCCGCGCGCGCCACAATCTTGTGCGTGGAGCGCTCGCGTGGTTTGGTTATCACATCCATAGTTTACGGACTTCCTCACTCACCCGTCGGCGGCCGGGATACTCCAGGTTGTGCTGCAACCGGCTCTCTGATTTACGCCGTCAATGCGCCGATCCCGGCGACGTTCTCGACATACCAGCGATAGGCTTCGCGCATGCCGGTTTCGAAATCAGTGGGCGCCGTCCAGCCTAGCCCGGCAAGCCTGCTCACATCCATCACCTTGCGCGGCATCCCGTCGGGCTTGGTTCGATCGAAAGTGAACTCACCGGTCCAACCAACCATGCGCGCAATGCCAAGCGCCAGTTCTAGGATGGTCATTTCGCGCCCGGTGCCGATGTTCAAAAACATCTCGCCGGAGTAATTCTTCATCACAAAGGTGCAGGCATCCGCCAGATCCTCAGAGAAGAGAAACTCTCGTTTTGGCGTACCGCTTCCCCATATCTCCACAGTCGGGCAGCTAGTCACCTTTGCGGCATGGATCTTCATAATCAGCGCTGCGACCACGTGGCCGCCTTGCGCATCATAACGATCTCCTGGTCCGTAAAGATTGGTCGGCATTACGGAAACAAAATCGCAGCCGTATTGGCGGCGGTACGCCTGGCACAGCTTGATCCCCGTGATCTTGGCAAGCGCGTACCACTCGTTCGTTGGCTCCAGCGCGCCAGTCAACAGCATCTCCTCGCGCATCGGCTGCGTCGCTAAGCGCGGATAAACGCACGACGAACCCAGAAACAGAAGTTTCTTGACGCCTGTTTGCCGTGCTGCTTCGATCACGTTCGCTCCGATCGCCAGGTTGTCATAGAGAAACTCCGCAGGACGCGTCGCGTTCGCCAGGATGCCTCCGACCGTCGCTGCAGCCATGAACACCGCGTCAATCGCTTTCTCTGCCATCCAGGCGGTCACATCTGCTTGTCGCCGAAGGTCCAGCTCCGCATGGGTCGCGGTGATGACTTCGCAGCTCTCCCGCGCCAGGCGCCGCGCAATCGCAGAACCCGCCATTCCGCGATGTCCGGCCACCCACACCCGCTTCGCTGTTAAATCAAACCTGCTCATAGGAACGTTCGCTGTGTTGGAATTCTTTGGCGATGACTTCAAGATCAGAATTCACCATCTCCGACACCAACTCCGGAAATGTTACTGTATGATGCCAGCCTAGCACGCGCCGTGCCTTCGTGGGATCGCCAAGCAGCAGGTCAACCTCGGTGGGCCGGAAATAGCGGGGATCGATTCGAACCAGGATATCGCCACTGCGCCCATCGATGCCCACCTCGTCTACTCCCTCGCCCTGCCATTCTATGATGCGTCCCACCTTGGCAAAGGCCAACTCGATAAACTCGCGCACACTGTGTGTCTCGCCGGTGGCCAGAACATAATCGTCCGGCTCCTCCTGCTGCATGATCCGCCACATGCCTTCGACGTAATCGCGCGCATGACCCCAGTCACGCTGCGAGCCAAGGTTGCCCACATACAGCGTCTTCTGGACGCCAAGGTGAATGGCCGCCACGGCACGCGTGATCTTCCGCGTGACGAACGTTTCACCGCGAATGGGGCTCTCGTGGTTGAACAGGATTCCATTGGAGGCGTGCAGGCCGTACGCCTCGCGGTAGTTCACGGTGATCCAGTACGCATAAAGCTTGGCCACGCCATAGGGGCTGCGCGGATAGAACGGCGTCTTCTCCGACTGTGGCGTCTCCTGTACCTTGCCGTAAAGCTCCGAGGTAGAGGCCTGGTAAAAGCGCGTTTTCTCGGTAAGCCCGAGAATCCGGATCGCCTCGAGGATCCGCAGAGCTCCCGTAGCATCCGCATTCGCCGTATACTCCGGTGTCTCAAAGCTCACCTGCACATGGCTCTGCGCTGCAAGATTGTAAATCTCATCCGGCTGCACCGCCTGAATGATCCGTATCAGGTTCGTTGAATCCGTCATATCCCCATAATGGATCTGGAAATGAGCATTCGCGATATGCGGATCCTGGTAGATGTGGTCGATCCGCGCCGTATTGAATGACGAGGATCGCCGCTTGATGCCGTGGACAATATAACCTTTGCCGAGCAGTAGCTCGGCAAGATATGCGCCATCCTGCCCCGTAATTCCAGTAATGAGTGCTACCTTCATCGACAATTCCTCGTCCGACTAACAATTGACCTCTATTGGCTCCAACGTCAAAGACCACGATTACGCGATATGTAATCAGCATTCGTGCAAGGACGCCGGTCATCGTGAGTCCCCGTAACGTACCGGCATATTTCGAGTCCTAAGCCCTGAATTTATCCCCTTGACAATCGGTTTCAGCACTGACTGTTCTCGTTTTATCGCCCTCGAGCTCAACCTTTGCTTATCTCCCCATATTTTCTCATATAACCACGCGGACAAGATTGTCTCGCCCGTTAAAGGCAAGTGGTTGCATGCAGTGCCAAGGCCGGCTACTTGGGAAAGCGCCATCTCGCTAACCTGAATATGCCCGAAGAAGGGGACAAGATTCATCCGCAAGGCGCGGCCGGAGGATCGCTTTCACTAGTCACAACGAACGTGAGATCCGCCCTCTCACGAACCGGAAAACTGCAGTTTGACGAGCCTTTGATTGTCGCTGTCGAACACGACGGCCCGGCCGTGGCGCGCGGCGATCGCCGCCGGATGGGCGAAATGCTCCAGATCGTCACCCGGGTGATCTGTCTGGCCGAAGCTGCCCAGGAGCTTTCTTGTTTGCAGATCAAAACACAGCACGCGATTTCGGGTACTGTCTGAAACCCAAAGCTGGTTGCCATCCCTGGAGATGTACACCTGTGAACCGAAATGCTCGGTGTTGCCGGCGTCCCAGCTGTTCCATCGACGGACTTCTTGCCATGCATTCCCTTGCAACTCAAATTCGCAGATCGCGCCGTCCGCCGCGCCAAGCATTACGGATTTATTTTCCATTGCCAAGGTGGTCAAGTGACCAACAGGCGATGCGAAGCGAATGACAACCGGCACCCCGTTCTTTTGCGGAAGATTGTTTCCGTCAAGGGGAAAGGCCGATGTATGACCACTTGCGTCTGCGAGAAGAAGGACTCGAGTCCCGTCCTTCTGGGTGTATGTTGTGGCCGCATTCAGCATGGAGGTGGGCAGCGAGATGCCGTTCGCCAACTGGTTTTTCCAGTCGAATCGGCTGTGGACGATCGTGACTGCGGAGTCTCGCTGCAACGCGGCCAGGAAGCTTCCATCATTGAGTAGAACGGTCTGGCCGAGGATACCGCCACCGGCGATGGAGTCCAAAATGGGGGCAGTCGGCGGATCGTCCCAATTCCACCTACCTGCATTGAACCACACGCTCCCATTGTCGTTGATCGCCAGGCCGTGGCAATTGGTGACCGCACCCAGGCGTCGAGCGATCCGGTACTGCTGCTTATCGCCATTCCATTCAAGAAGGCTCACGATGCCGTACCTTCCGGAGACCGCGGCGATCGCATCGCCAAGTATCGCCATTCCATTCCCAAGATAGAGTTCTTCGTTGGTGTCGACGTGACCGATGAACCATCCCGAAAGTCCGCCGAGCACCACACCGGGAGCCGGCTGAAACTCTCCATCGAAGCGACGGACAGTACCGTGACCGTCAAACCCATACCAGAAACCTCCGACGTGCTGTACACGTGATATTTTCACATTCTTGGGCCAACCTCCAGTGACCTCGTTGCCGTTGATGAACAACCTGACTTGCCCAGCGTTCTGAAACAGAATAGATCCGTCGTCAAGGATCGCAAGGTCATAGATATTGCCGAGGCTGAGGTTCTGAATGGCCGTGTTCAGTGTCCAGCTGTTTGTGTTGAGCACTTTCACGGTGTTCCGCTGCAACAGCGCAACCTCTCCTTTGTTGTTGGCAAACGAAATCTGATCGGCTGAAATGCCAAGCGCGGTGGGTTGCGCTCCGGGGTAAGCATCGATGGGCAGCCGATAGAGGATTCCGCCCAGCAGAAGGATGACGTTTCCATTTGCGAGAGTTTCGCGGTCGAAATGCGCGTCGCCCGTCGCGATGGGATACGAGCCGAGCAATCGTCCATCGAGGGCATAGCGGTTCAGGCGTCCGGCGCCAGCCCGATCCCAAATTGTTCCGTAGCTGTCATAAACCATGCCCAGGCCGCGCGCAGGTGCCGATGCGAAGCGAACCAGGCTGCTGCCCTGTTCCCCCGAATTGCCCAGCACACCAGCGGAGCTGATGTGCTGGGCACCGATCGGCACGCGAACCGCGAATGCCATCGTCAGGAGGAGAATGAGCCTGAATTGATTTGATTTCATTGTGTCGCAGCCTCGAAATGGACCCGGCCCCACAGGCGGGGCGTGACGGTGACCTCGCCAGGGACGTCATTCACGAGGCCGGTTGCTTTGTTCGACCAGTAAGAACGAAGTTGGTCGACGGTTCCATCGGCATCACCATAGATCACTCCGAAGTCGCCTCTAAGGTCGGTAACGCTCCCGGGGCCCGGCAGTCCCAGATCGGAGAGCGGCACAACTGCCCGAACCTCATAAGAATCGGAACGGATCACGGTCGAACTGTGCGCGTCTTTAAGTTGGACAACTCGATCGACACGCTCGCTTCGCCATGGGCTGGAAAACGCGAGTGGCCCCGTAGCGTTTGGCTCGCGATATGAATACAGAATTGCAATGGGCTGCTGATGAAAGGGCGCAATCAACAAGCGCTTGTCTCCGGGAGCTGGGCCGCTTCGATTGGGATCGGCCGCAGGATCGGTTGAGAATTGGAAGTCTACGCTGTCCCCGGTCTTGAAAAGCATCGTCCAGTCGCTGCCTGTATTCCTCCATGGAGATGGGTCTTTCACGCGGTAGGCGAGATGGAGCTCGGTCGGGGAACGAACGGCTTTCACTTGTACAAAGGGAAACGTTTGAGTCGGGTCGCCCCATTGAATACTGGTCCAATTCCCAGGCCATTGATCAGGATTATCGGGCAGGCTGTTTTCCGAAGCGGCGGAAAAGATCGTTGCGGTTTCGCTCTCCTGGGACTGAACCTGCAGACGCTCAACATTCAGCTGGGCATCGTATGCCTGCTGCCTGCTGACTGTCACCGGTCCGTCAGATCGCTTGACTTGGTCCAGTCCATCGATTTCAAAAATCCGGTAGTCTGTGCGTCCGCTTTGAACGTAGTACTTGCCGTCTTCGCCGCGCCCGAAGTAGCCGCCGAATGGTTCGCCACCAATGAGGTATGCGCCGCTCGCTGGGCCGATGCGAAAATCTCCAAAGAACTCATCTAGATACATACCGTCGGTGGTCATCACGAAGAAGCGGCCGTAATTGGAGTTCATCACCATCACATCACTCTGCGAATCGAGCGGTGCGGATCCAAGGAAATACAGAACACCCTGCAGCTCTCCGCGTTTGGGCAAAGGAGCTTCCTGTCCACCATGGACGCCCACCCAACGATTCGGGAACGTCCACAGGGTCTTGCCGTCCTTGCCAACTCCCCGCATGGGAGTGTCGTTGAAAATCTCGCGGCCGAAACGATCCTGGATGGACTGTCCGCCATCGCCCCGGTTGATCGGTTGAAAATCGAGGGATACCGCGGAATCGACCGCTTTCTTCAGACTGTAATTAGGAGCTCCGGAAGCCAGAAAACCATCAGGATAGATGTGCAGGATGACAAAGTTGCCGCCAATGTGGGCTGGTATATTCATGTCAAGCGTCGGACTCCCGGTACCCCAGCCGGGAGTATAAAGAGAGTCTCCGGATGGAAGCACCTCGAACTCATCCGGTTCGCCCACTCCGTCTCCGTTCTTATCCACCCAAAGTACGGCGACATTCTGCAGCAAGCTTGGGTTGATGCTGGCCTTGTCATGCCATGTTCCAAACGGGATAAGCGTCGGATCAACGTGCGCCTGGCGCGCATTCACAGCAAACAGCGCTTGGACATCCGGCAATTGCGCGATCGCAGTGGGCAATGTCCACCGGGGATACTGCGCAAGGGCGGTCAACGATCCGCAAAAGGCCCATGGCTTGGCGTTTCCATTTTTCTGCAGTTCATATACGGATTGTCCTTGGCCATATCCGACCAAGAAAGTACGGCCTCCCGAATGGTAAAAGCTCCAGTACTGGCCCATCAGTTTACCTTGAAGCTGATCGGGCTTTGTCTGGCGGAATAGCACGCTCAACGGGATTGCCGATTTAGCCTCGAAATTCAACTTCCAAAGTACTCCACCGCCAATCCAGGTCGTGTGATCCAGTGGGTCAAATGAGGCTTCGGCAGCGCCGTAATTCGCGGGGCCAAGATAATCGCGGAGGAAACGTCCGGTACCTGCATCCCACACACTCACGCGGCGTGGATACGTGTCCGTTTCAGTGACCCATAATTGGTTCTCATTGTCGATCGCGATTCCGTGCGGGCGATAGACTGCATTTTGCATCCAGCCGCCGGTCGCGGGGCGACCGCCTTTCGTGCCTATGGAACGCAGAAGGCGGCCGTCGCGACTGAACACCTTAATGTTCTGATCTGTTCCGTTGTCGGAAAGATAGATGTTGTGCAGAGCATCAACTGCCATTCCGGTGGGATTCTGCCCGACGAATCCATACAGGGATTCCTCCGGGTCGCCCACTCTGGGCATGGCACTGAGCTGAGGCACAAAAAGAGACGCTTGGCGATTGCCCGCAAGCCCCATGCGAACCAGCGCGTTTCGGGAGAATGCGATGATGGCGTCGTTCCCGTCTGCGGCCAGCAACCCCGGGCTTTGGAGCGGGATTGACCCACTCTCCTGGCCTGTGGCCGCATCGATCTCTGCGATTCGATTCTCGGTCGCGAGGGAAATGTAGATGGTGCGACCTACGATGGCAACGCCAGCAAGATTGTTTGCTGCTGGAATGTCCGTCAGCGCCGGATGAGGACCGGTTCCCCTGAACAGGTTTTCATTGACCACTCTTTCGCCGCGCTGTCCGTTGTAGGGTACGGGCTGCTCGGATAGGTCCCAATGAAGAATGTTGAGCGGCCGCCGGATCTCCCAGCTCCCGTTGGGCCCGTCGCGAAATGGTTCAGGCTGAGACGTACCTTCCATGATCGCGTAGAACCCCTTATCGTCGGCAAGCAAAAACAGCTTTCCCACTCCGACACGCATCGCGAAATCCGCGTGCCCGGTCGGTTGTCCGTCTGTACTTAACTTGACCACCGCGTGTCCGGATTCGGCGATCGGCGCGGCGAGATACACGCGTCCATTGCTGCTTGCGGCTGCGACAGGGTTGGTGTGGTCCGCCAGCCAGTCGCTGGATGGAGCCGCGGAGTGCCACGGCGGGTTGCCGTGGTTATAGAACGAGAACAGGTAGATGGGCCTGATGCCAGGGTGTGACACCGCCCTCCAGTGATAAGTTCCCGGGGCGACGATGTTGCCCAGGTCATCAAGGCCGTCCCATTGCACCTGGTGTGCGCCCGCGCTTGTCGGTTCACCGGAGAGAAGATTTCTGATCCGGTTCCCATGCGCGTCTTCAATCACGATTGAAGCCTTGCCATCCATGGGCTGCTTGAAATTGATGGAAATGCGCCTCTGCCTGGCGGCGATCAGCGCGGCCTGCTCGGAGAGATTGATCTCAGACCAGTCCTGGGGATTGGAAGAAAGATCGCCTGCCAAAGCGACGCCGCGCTGAAGGAATTCCTCCTTCAGCCGCAAGGTTCCGAAGGGCCCTCCTGCCCAACGCACCGCGAATGCAAATCGGAGTGCCGGGGGGCCAGTAGCTGAAATGCCAAGTTGCGATCTTGCGATCGAGAAAGCATAGTCTGCCTCGAAACGGCCATAAGATATCTTGGCGTCGGTATCGTTAAGGCGCAGTATCTTCTGCGCTCCTAACCCGACGACCAGGCTTGCCCCGTGTCCGTCCGGTGCAAATGTGCCAACCTTGATCAACAGCCGGAGTTCGCCATCGTCCGCTTGTACCGAATAACTGACAGGCGGCGAGAATGCATCCGATACCTTGGTAAAAATATCGTCGGCGGTGAAGCCCATTTGTCCAGGCTGGGCGGTGAGAGCCGCTTCCGCCAGGAACACTATCAGGCCCGCCCAAAGAAGGAACGTGCACGACCCGCGGAAATCTAGAAATCGTTTAAGCATGGACGAGTTCCGGTCGTATATCGAATGCTCTATCCGGCAGTACACGGATGGCAGCTTACCATAGCGTCTTTAATTTCGACATTGATCTGAGGTGCGGCTTGACTGTCCCTCATTGCATATGGGCAGACCCGTAGGATGCGCCCGACTCTCCAGCGATTTCGCGGCGAGCAACCCATGTCGACTCAACAGTCACGATTTTCGGATTCCTTTATCAGGTTCGAAGAGAGAATACGCTCCTAAAACCGCGCTGAAGTTGGAGAGCAGTGTGATACTTGGTTCCCGCTCGGTTCACTCTCGTTCCCATCTGTATCGACACGGATAGCCAGGCTTAATCTCCGGCGGATTGGTCCGCTCAGGGTCGCTTTGGCCCATCTGTAGGTATGCGACCACCTGACTGTGCGGTACACTGAGAGGAAAAGAGGACGAAGAGAGTGACTAAAAAGCTTCTTGTGACAGGCTCATCAGGCCTTATCGGTTCGGAGGTATGCCTGTACTTTGCCCAGAATAGATGGCAGATTCATGGCATCGACAACAACCAGCGCGCAGCCTTCTTCGGCCCCAAGGGCGACACCCGCTGGAATCAGCAGCGTCTGGCCAGCAAGATTGCAGATTTCCATCATCACGAGCTCGATATTCGCGATCGCCAGGGAATCTTGGAGATTCTCAAGGACGTGCGCCCGGATGCGGTTGTTCACACCGCGGCGCAGCCCAGTCATGACTTGGCCGCATCTATTCCCTTCGCCGACTTCGATACCAACGCCGTTGGAACGTTGAATCTACTGGAAGCCACGCGACAGGTAGTTCCAGGATCCCCTTTTGTCGCCCTCTCCACGAACAAGGTCTACGGCGATGCTCCGAATGAGCTGCCCCTTATCGAATTGGAAACACGCTGGGACTATGCAGATACTGCTGACTATGCAGGCATTCCCGAAACATTCAGAATCGATCAGTCCAAGCACTCCATCTTCGGTGCTTCCAAGGTGGCGGCGGACGTTATGGTGCAAGAGTATGGCCGCTACTTCGGCCAGCCCACTTGTGCTCTTCGTGGCGGCTGTCTCACGGGTCCAAGCCACTCCGGAGTAGAACTGCACGGTTTCCTCAGCTACCTCATCAAGTGCAACCTCACGGAGACCAAGTACCACGTCTTTGGCTACAAAGGCAAGCAGGTGCGCGACAATATCCACTCCTACGACGTTGCGCGTTTTATCGCTGCATTCATCGAGTCCCCTCGCGCCGGCGAGGTTTACAACATCGGCGGTGGTCGCCAGAACAGTTGCTCGATCCTCGAGGCCTTCAGTCGCATCGAGGCGCTCTCGGGCAAGAAAATGATCTACGAATACGTCGACCAAAACCGCTCAGGCGACCACATCTGCTATATCAGTGACCTGAGCAAAATGCGGGCGCACTATCCCTCCTGGGATATCTCGAAATCTCTCGACAATATCTTCGGTGAGATCTACTCTTCCTGGAAAGATCGTTCCGTAACAGCGAACCAATAGTTGCGGCTTGGTTCATCCTACGCATGCGGGCATTTAGCTATCGATGAGATGCCCCTAACCTTGGATACTTGATGGCGTCCGTCAAAATAGCTCTGTTTACGCCCTTCAGCCCCACGATAGGGGGAGGCAGCGTAATCTTTCGCAGTGTTCTCCCCCATCTGGCGGGTGCAGATGTGCGTTGGTTCTATCTCTCCAGCTCGCCTGTCGATGCACCCTCCTCTACCCATCTCGGGCCCCCTATTATGGGCGGCCCACCTGCGTACGATCTGGTGAATACGCTGCGCCTATTTGCTCTCGAGAGTCACCCGGAGGTCGATCGCTGCGTTCGGGCTATTCGGGACTGGTCGCCCGATGTTGCCTGGGTGAACGCCATGAACGAGGGCATTCTTGTAGGGAAGAAACTGCTCGATGCAGGCATTCCGCACCTCCATGTCTCGGTGCACGATGATTCGGCCGGACTTGCTATCAAGTCCCGACGTTACCGCTCTCTTGCCTCATTAATGGACCGGCGCAACTCCCAGTTGCTGCGCCGTGCGCATTCGGTCGACGTGGTCTGCAATTCGATGCGCGAATACTACAAGCACCGCTTCGGTGTGGATGCGGGGGTCGTTTATCGCTACATCCACGATCTGCGGCTTCCTGCACCTCGTGACGCCTCGGCGCCTGCATTCGATGGCCCGATCATTCGCATCGGTCACGTTGGCAGTTTCTACAACAGCTCATCGGAGGTCTTTGCCTTTGTCGATGCTTTGCGTAGCATCGCAGCTTCCGACGGGATACAGTTCCGTTTCGAGAACTATGGTGGCGTGTCTGCCATGACGGCGACCTTGCAAGCCAAGTTCCCTGAGGTGGTTGAAAACGCCGGCAATGTGCCCGAAGACGAGGTGATCCGTCGGCTTCAGAGCGCTGCCTTCGTCTACTCGATGTACTCCTTCAATCCCCGTCACCGCCTCTTTCGTGAGACGAGTCAACCAACCAAGATCAGCACCTATCTGATGGCAGGTCGCCCGATTCTCGCGCATTGCCCAAACGGCAGCAGTACGATTGACATGCTCACAAGATTCAAAGTCGGCGTGTGTGTCTCGACCATGGAGCAACAGGGTTTGATCGACGCCATCCGCAGCATTCTGACTTTCGCGCTCGATCGCGAAGAGGTGGCTCGTGCAGCAGACTACTACTGCGGCCCGCGCAGTATCGATTATCTCAGCTCATGCTTTAAGAGCTCGCAGCGAACTAATCTAGAGGCCGGGTTTGCCGGCTCCCCTACCGCACCATAGCCCATTGCGAACTGGGCACGCTGGCGAGATTCGTGCCCACAGTAATCATCGATCCGGAGTTGCACAACAGATCGTGCGCGAACAGGTTTGCCGGCCTTTCGACGTGTTCCACGACATGGAATGCAGCCATTTGCGGCAGGGCTCCGTAGTGCGGCGCGGCAGCGGGCGCATTAAGATCCATTCGGGTTACATTAAGACCCTTAACCAAACAGTCCGCAACCGCTTCCTCCGAGAAATCCATTCCCGCCGTCTCCGCGCCATTGCGCTTGCAGCGCAACAGGAAGGATCCGAGCCTCAGACGAATTCGAAGATAGGTTGACACCATGGAACCCGGCGCAACACCTCGTCGAACTCCCAACGGTCAGCCGGGAAAGATCCGACGTGCGATATGGGATGTGATACCAAGAGGCCGAAGGGGGCGCGCTGAGGATCGCTGAACTCGAGGCCACAGTCTCGACATTTTATCATCTGGTACTTCAGGGCGGACTCCGACACAGCGGAGGCAGAGTAGATGGTTAAAAGAGTGCCGTTATTGCGTACACTCCGTATGTGGACGGCGCCATCGGATCAAGCGGAACGCCTTCAAAGTACCCGCCCTGTCATGAGTTTTGGAAACCCTGCAGGAAAGTCATCTCCTCCCGCTCTTGTTTTTACTCTGGAGGCTGCCAATCACTATCGATCTGGTGTTTCTTGCAGCCGGCTACAGAAAATGCTGGTCGTTCCTGTAGCCATGAGGGCCCGGCTATTCTCTTCGCTGAAGTTTTTGACTCTTCTTCGGTCCAAATGCGCGATATGTCTAACCAAATGAGAAATACAGCTATTCGGGCATTTCCGACGAGGTCAACTTAACGCGATGCTTCAATTCCTTCTGTAGAAGCGCCCAATCAGGGCGGCCGTAGAGCAGGCGAGCCGCTTGACGCGCAAGCGCAAGGGAGAATAAGCGCGAATCGGCCATGAAACCTGAGAAAGGAAAAACTTGTCGGCGCCGGAAGGCGGAGCGCCGGCGATTGCCCTGCAGAGGAAGGATGCGCGCCACGGCTTGGGACCGACGGCATGGTACATGGTGAAGCCGGACGGAACGAAGCCCATCGCCTCCGGCCCCATGGTGGTGAGCGGGTGCTCGGTGTACATCGCGGCCACATTGAGCGCGTCCTGGTCGCTGGCATAGAATGGCATCTCGCGGTTACCCACCTGAAATCCACTAAGATCACAACCCTCTTCCTGCGCGCGCTCCAGGGTATGCAGCCACAGATGAAGAAAGCTGATATGGGCCGCGGAGACGCCGACCATGCCGCCGCTGAAATAGTGATTGAGAAGACGCGCTTTAAAAAGGCCGATGGTAGAGGCAACCCTCATCCACTGGTGGCGCAGTGGCGAGTCCGCGGGAAGTATATTGTTGACGATTTCCTGGCATAAGGCGATTCCGTGGCGCTGCCACTCGCCAAAGAACTTCCAACTGCAACGCAGGAGAATATCTGGATCGAAATACCAGAGATACTCGCAACCGCGAGCATGATGGGCAAAGAGATCGAGCATGAACTGGGGCTTGTAATTCGTAAAGTGCAGACCAGTATCAAGGGGCACAAAGGAGAGGCTGACTTGGTCGGTAACTTGATAGAGGTGCAGATCGGAATCCAGGAGCCCGAGTTGATTCACCCAAGGCGGCAGCTCGCCTCGGTATCCTGCCCAGACCGTGCCGGCATACCCGGCGCGGACGAGCGAATTCACGAAGGCCGCTAGGCCAAGATGGTAATCCCCTTCAAAGAGGGTGCAGATGCCGGTCTTGCGGACGGATTGATTGCCAACGCCCGATGAGTTATGCATAGTTGGTTTCTCGGGCGACCGTAGCGGATTCGGAAATTTCTCTCGGCCCGCGGACAAAGCCGTAAATGCCCGTGAATACGTTCACCAGGAGTCCTCCGGCAATGGTCCAGAGGTTCATCATGAGAATGCTGCGTATCGACGAGAGATCGGCCTTGCAGATGAAGCAGATTTCAACGGCCACGGTAAGCACGATAACCGCCATGCCATTCCACCAGTAGACGAAGCGCCGCGCGTAATGAATGAATGAGAGTCCGCTAGATAAGTAGGCAATGGAGCTCGCCGTCATGATAAGGAAGACCTCGTATCTGAGACTGCTGTAGTTCGAACCGAGGATCCATAGGAAGATTTCAGGAAACGCGCGGGCCAGGCCGGCGATGAAGAGACAGAAGAGAACCATCACGGCCACACATCCCAGGTAGTGGCGCTGGAGGCGTCCACGGGGAAGGCGCGCAAAATAGGGTTCGATGAGAAGAGGTGACATCTGGGAAAAGAGCGCGAAGATCTGGCTAAGGCGCCCCAGCGCACCAATGCTGGCCACCTCAGAGGCATGGCCGAAGAGAGTAATGAGCAGCATCGAGATTTGGCCCTGAAGTGCATAGAAAATGACATTTGGCACGCTGGGCAAGGCCAGGTGAACGACGGCTTTTCTCTTTTCCGCGGAAGGGCTTCCGGCAACGCCGAGAAGTCCTCTTGCATGAAGGAAATAGGTAAGGGCGAGAAAGATGATGCCCGTCACATTGACGAGGATCGCAGAGAATGCATTGAGGGCGTGGAGGGCATGGACCACCCCGAGCAGGGTCAGAGTGCCGAGACTGGAGATCATCTGGGCGCGGTACCAGGATTTGCGGTCGCGGCGGACGATCAACACTGCCCCGTAGGCGCCGCTGACGCGGGAGCACCAGGAAGCGAGCAGCAGAATGACCACCATGCCCGTGACCACCCGCCAACTCCATTGCTGACGGTGAACAAAAATCGGAAAGACAACGATTGTGACAGGTGCGACCAGAAGGTAAAGCCAGTGCGCCAACTGGCGAAGCGACGCGACGTAGTCGGCGATCAACTGACGATCGTCGATGCGCTCTCCAATGAGAGGTAGGAGTGTCGTTGAGAAGCTGATGTCCATGAGCACCGTAATTGTGCCGAGGGTCGCGAAGACGACCGCGAACTTGGCATACTCGGGGATGGGCAGCAGGCGTACACAGAGAAAGCCGTAAAAGAGGTTGCCCGCCATCGTGATTCCCAGGGAGGCAAGGAATTCGATGACGCGGTGCAGCTTCGGAGCTAGAAAGGCTTTCCAGGATTCGAATTGACTCATGAAGGTCCGGAAGAAACGGCGCGGCCTTCGATTAAAAGAAGAGGCGGCGGTAGGTACGTTTTACTCGAGGTTAGAATTGTGCCGCCCAAATTCACGGGCAGCAACACTGGCAACAATGGTAATGGGTTCCACATCCTTTGTCACGACGGCGCCGGCGGCCGCCACCGCTCCTTTTTTTAGGAAGCACCCGGCAAATCATGGCGCCGCGTTCCAACAAAGACGAAAGCTTCGATGAGGATGGGGCTTGACTTTCCACAGAAATCGGGAGACTGAATATCATGTTCGGTGGTGAGAATGCATGCCTCGCAGAGATTGAGGACATTGTCTCCAAAGGTCAACCCGCCGCGGCCAGCGAGCCTGCACCTTTGATTGATTGAGCTGTTCACGCCGATCGCGATGCTGCCCACCGTTTCGAACCACGCGTCCATAAAGATGGTGCTGCCTTTCCCGATCTCGACTTTCATTACCGCGCGGTAGATCGAAGAATGGTCGAGCCCAATGCGATGGAACGTGAGCGATGATGCGATCGGCCAGGTAGAGCCTGCCATCATACCAAAGGCGGCGGCAAAATGTTAGAAGATTGATCGCTCTATCAGGCCAGCAGTTGTGGGCATCGTCTCGCGTGGTAACCATTTTCGGGCATGTGCAGGATCGCAGCCGGCGTGTCTTGTCCTAAAACTCCTCGAGGACAGACCGGGATGACGAAGCCAATTCGAAGGCGCATCGCCTTGCGACAGCGTTCGTCCGCGGCGTTCAAATAACTGCGCAATTTCCGCCCTTGTCACAAATGCAACTGAGAATCCCTGGGAACCGCAGTCCACTCAACCAGGGGATCGTTAGGACCGCCATTTGGCGTACACACATAGCCCAGCGATTCCAAATAGGCCTGCGCTTGATCCTCGTCGATACCCAGCAACTTCATTCGAGGTTTATTCTGCTCAAACCATATTTCCCGCACCATTTTGCGTTTCAGCAAATCTTCGCAACCCAGCAGCACCAGGGTATCGGCGCCTTCTGTGTCTACTTTCAACAATGCGATCGGATTGTCACGACTCAGGACTGTATCTAGCCGAACTGCTTCCACCTCGATAGAGCCGCCCCGATCGTCATAGGTTATGCCGCCCCACCCTGTCTGATCGTCCGGCCCAAGGTCAAATTGAACTTTGCCGGGCTGTGCTGCGGCAGCACATGGAACAATGACAATTCTTTCTTCAAAACTGTTATTAGAAACGTTGTTACTCAGGATTTCGAGATTTCGCGGGGCAGCTTCAAAAGCAATGCAGTGATTGGAAGGATTGCACGCTGTCCAAAGCAAAGAAAAATAGCCAAGGTTAGCTCCCACATCGATCATTGTGCCGCCTTTGCGGCCCAGCAGGATGACGCGTTCCGTCAGTCCCAACTCGTAAATACCTGTGAACGCAATTTGATCAGAAATCCAGTCTCCAGGGAGCAATCGCATTTTAACGCCACGCGTGCGAAGGGGAGCATTCTCATACAATGATGCCCAGCGCTCCCGCCGCGCTCGGTAATAATGATCTAGGAGTAGCTGTCGCAATCTTAGGGGTAAACAGCGAATGAGTACTGGACGTTTTGTCATCATAATTGATCCTCGGCAGGCTTTAATCGCGAGCGACGGAGCCGGCGGTAAAAGGCAACGTATTTGTGCGCCCTATGTTCCTCGAGCCGGACCGCCGATAGAGCTCCCCGTTCCCGTTTCGAGGCGCAAGGGGTAGCACGAGCGCGAATCTGTCGATAGGCAGACTTGTCGATTTCAAATCCCCAGACCGCTCGCGATGCTAGGCGTCGGAGCCGGCAGGTGCGAGTTCCCGATACAGCGAAATGTATTCGTTGATCATGCGCGATATCTGAAATCGCGCCCGGACGTTCTCGAAGCCGGCCTGCCGCATCCGTTCGCGATACTCGCTGTCGACCGCCAGCCTTCGAATTGCCTCCACCATCCCGGTCTCGTCGTGAAGCGGCCTCACGATCGCAGAGTTACCTAAACTCTCAATCAGCGACGGAATGTCGCTGGCAACAACCGGGCAGCCGCAAGCCTGCGCCTCGATCGGCGGCCACCCGAACCCTTCATAACGCGAGGGGAAGACGAGCGCGAGGGCGCGATTGTACAGCGCCTCGAGGATGCTTACATCCGGCCGCACCAGCTGAACGATCCGTCCGTCCACGCCCAACTCGCAGGCAAGCCTGACAAGTCCCTCGTTTAGAGCTTCCCCGGCGAAGACGAGTTGCAGATCTGCTTCGGTCGATGCCCGGGCAAAGATTCTCAGGATGCCGTCGCGATTTTTGCGCCCCAGATTGGAGCCGACATGGAGAAGAAACGGCTTTTCAAGCGGAATCAAGCCATTTAGCCGCCGGTCTGCTTCGCCGGCGTCGAGCCGCTGGAACGGATAATTGAGCCCGTCGAGAATGACTCGGAGATGATCGTGCCGGCCGAGAATACGACTGGCGTCGTCGAACGTGGCTTGCGAGATACAGGCCACACGCGTGGCCCGTCGCAGCCCGCTGCATATCCAACGTTGCAGGTACCGGCCCGCACGGGAAACTCGTATTTCCGGTAGCTCGCCCAGGGCGCCGCGCACGTTTAGCATATCGTTGCACGTAACCACAGCCGCCTTTCCGTTGAGCATTGAGCAATACATGGCGCTAGCCTGGTCGCACAGGTGCACGACATCCGCCTTTGCTGCGGCGATTCGTAAGGCCCACGGAAAAAGCAGAAAGCGGTCGATATAACCTAACCACTTGCCCAATCCGTCTTTGGATGGTTTGATGCGCCCGAACACCGGTTTCGGCTTGATCAGCCTCACGTCGATTCCCAGGCTCACAAGTTCGCGAAGGAGGGCATTGGCCCATATTTGCATGCTGAAAGAGCCATCGAATTCGTAATTTCCCACCAACAATACCATCATGCTCTCACCGGGTGCACGCAGGAATCGCGGTACGCTTTACTCTGTTCAGACAATTAAGCAGACCCCGCTTTCTCGCGCGACGGTCTCCCGGGTACAACCGGCCTCCCTGCAACTTCCGACGCACATTTGGCGGCTCTAATCGCAGCGTCAGCCTTGAATTCCCTGTCCTTCAAAACAATGAGGTACTCGTAGAATCCCATCAGAACAGAATAGGCAAAGCCGGCATACCCGTCCAAAAAGCCCCGCTTCAACAAATACAAGCCGAGAGCTTTGATTAACGGTCTTCCGGCCATCCTGTAATAGAGTTGCTTTAGATTCCGTCGTCTCTCTTCAAAACTCTTGGCGAAAAATGCCTTGCGCAGGCTCCACTGGCGATCCTGATCCCCCAGCAATTGCTCTGCCTCCTGCGTGCTGTAGAAGTTATGTTTATCGACCCACTGGGCCATTCCCTTGCTGAAGGGATAGTGGTCGAGATAGCCATCGATCGGAGTCACAGGCCCGTCCGGAACGGAAACCGGATGTCCGATCCGCTCGTAGCGCATCTTGTCCCGCCGAAACAAGCGAAGATAATATGGCGTTGCCTGAACATGCTTCAGCCATGTTCCCATGAAGAAGTCCCGCCGGCGAATACGAAATGCGACACACTCTCCCGGATTCTGCACGGCGTTCAGCATTGCTTTGGCAAGCTCCGGCGTCACGCGCTCGTCGGCGTCAATGTAAAAGACCCACGGATAGCGAAATTCAATATTGTCGAGCGCCCAGTTCTGCTGCTGCGCAAAGCTGTCGAAGGCGCGATAACACACCTTCGCCTCGAACTGCTCCGCAATGGCAACCGTTGCGTCGGTGCTGTACGAATCAAGCACATGAATATCGTCTGACCAACGCAGCGTATCGATACATGCCGGCAGATTGCGTTCTTCATCTTTCGTCAGAATCAGGACAGAGATCATCTGTGCTCCGCCTCAGAGATATGCCCAGTGAGATGCCGGCGATCGCCGGTCGCCGTCAGACCTCGGCCTCCTTGGTCATGATGCAAATGCCAGGCCCATGCAGAGCTGATGATGCTTTCCAGGCCGGACCGCTGTGCGCGCCAACCCAGAATTCGTTCCGCCCTCGCGGGATCGGCAATCAGTATGGCCGGGTCGCCAGGCCGACGCTCGGCCATCCGATGCGGCACCTCTCGATCCGTAACTGCCTGTGCCGCTTGAATGACCTCTAGAACCGTGTAGCCATTCCCGGTACCCAGATTCAGGGCGACCGGTGTCCCACCATTCAACAAGTATTCGAGAGCGAGAACATGGGCATCGGCCAAGTCCGAGACATGGATGTAATCGCGCACGCAGGTTCCGTCGCGGGTGGGATAATCGTCGCCAAAGAGATTAAATTCGGTATCGGTCAAGGCGGCCTGCAATACCAGCGGAATCAGGTGCGTTTCCGGCAGATGCAGTTCGCCCAGTTGGCCGTCGGGGTCCGCTCCGGCGGCATTGAAGTAACGCAAAGCTGCCCAGGAGATTCCGTGTGCGGCCCCGTACCACCGCAGAGCACGTTCCACAATCAACTTTGTCTCGCCGTATGGGTTGATCGGACATTGCGGAGTGTCTTCGCTGATTGGCATTCGATCGGGAATGCCATACGTAGCGCAGCTTGATGACAAAACGACGTGACGTGCACCAGCTTCCAGTACCGCGTCCAACAGCGAGAGCGAACCGGTGACGTTGTTGTCGAAATACCGGCCCGGAGATTTCATCGATTCGCCCACGTAGGCGAGGGCGGCAAAATGGAGCACTGCGGAAATGTCGTAGCCTCGCAGCGTATCCACTAACCTGGCCCGGTCGCGAATATCGCCCTCGACGAACGGGCCCCATTGCACTGCCCAGCGATGACCATACAGGAGATTGTCATACACCACCGGCGTGAATCCCCGCGCAGCTAATGCCTTTGCTGTATGGCTGCCGATATATCCGGCGCCCCCAGTGACAAGAATATGCTGTTTAGGCTCAGGCATAATTTCGCTTAGAACGAATCAGAGTGTGAATGCACTAATGAAGAGCACAGGCGCTGTCCGATTTGCGATTCGGTGGTTACTAGTGAGCCTAGATCGCCTCCTGCCAGGCGATTAGTGAGCGTTGCTTGTCGCCAAACCTCGGTGTGAGTCTAATCTGTTTCCTACCGGGTGTGTCCCATTGACCGACTCCCGTTTGCTCAAATTGTTTTCCAATCCCCTTGGTTCGAGCCTCTGGTCCTGTTCGCCCATTCTGCCCCCGAGACCTGTGCGCGTTTGTTGCGCACCCCACGGCCCGGAAGTATAGTCGCGCTCTCCACGCGTACTCCCGGAAAGCGACCGCCTGGACGAGCCGAGATGGGACCTGGATCCAAGAGCACGCCGCAAAATGCTTCGGCCCGTTCCAAACGATGGCGAAGCGTATCCACGATTGCCAATCGTTCTCCCGGAGAACACCCCGGACGAACCGCGCTCGGACGTGGATCCAAGAGTGCGCCGCGACCTGGTTCGTCCCGAAGTCTGAATACCGATCGCGCCGGCGCTATGCAATAGTTTGGATTTCATCTGAGGCGTGATGGAAAGCATTCCAATAGACGAGCTGCTGGAGAACCGACTCCCGGTTGTAGATTGATTCAATCCCTGGAATGCATCCTCCGGCGTCGAGGTAGATTTCATCCAGGGCGCCATCGAAGGCGCCGACCAATTGTTCGATGGCAATTCGTCCGAAGAGCCGATCAAGGAGGAATCCCGGGATCCCAATTGATTCATTCTTTGGAAGACATTCCCGGTGATAGATGGATTCGTCCTCTGGGAAGGATTCCCGGTAGCCGACTGATTCATTCTATGGGACGAATTCTGCGGCGTGGGTTCTTGTGTTCTCATGGATTGCACACTGCGCGCCTTCCAAATCCCTCCCACCTGAGCGGTGACCCCGAAACGCTCCGTCCCCGGGTTCCACATCGTTCCGCTATCCGGTACAAAGTTTGTGGTCTTTTGTCCCCATGATTGATCGCTCGCAGGCCCGAAGCTTTTGACTCCAGCTGTCCACTGGGAAGCCATACTGGACGCGGCCCCGTGTGCACTCTCGGAGTTCTTCTGGCTACCGTCGGAAGTTGTCTCGTCGTCTCCGCCGGCCGGAGCCGATGCAGTCTGCGCCTGCGAACCCGATGGAGATTGGGCCGGCAAAAACCGCGCGCCCATGCATGCCACGACAACCCACGTCATGAGAAATGGAATGTTTCGCTTGATATATGCACTCATGGCAGGGTCTCCTCGTGGGCAAGCGATTTCATCGGGAATGCCACGTTGGTCAGGCTGCGCTCCAGATTTCCAAGCACGCGCTCCGCGGCCCACCGCCGGGAAGCGTATGCGCGGCCGCTATTGCCCAACACTAGCAGATCGGTGTTGCGTAATTCCAGAATCGCTTCCAGCAGTGCAGCACCATCCTCTGCCGCGGCAACCGTTCCCGCGCCGGATTCCTTGGCAATCTGCGCCACCTCGCTGACGGGACTAACGGAGGCGATCACCGGGCATCCTGCGGCCAGATAGGTCACCACTTTCGACGGAAATGCAATCTCCGACGCCGTTTTCTGTTGCGTCACAAGACAGATATCGCTCGCCGAGAGGAGTCCGCGAAAATCTGTCTCGTCGAGCAAGGGCAGGAACCTCACATTCTCCAAACCCAAGTCCGCCACCCGGCGCTGGATTCGCGCGCGCTCAGCGCCGTGGCCGACAATCAGAAACAGAATCGAATCGTCGCAGCGATGCAATGCCGCGGCTTCGATCACCACATCCAGCTTCTGTTTCACCCCGATGTTGCCGCTGTACGTGACCAGAAACTTGCCGTCGATGCCGTAATGTGCCCGGAAGGCGCGTCCTTCTTCCGCCTTGATGCCGCACAGCGATTCGTCCACCCGCGGTTCGAGAAGCGCGACCTTTTCTCTCGCGACGCCTTTGGATACGATCCGTTCCCCCATCGTGGCGGTCAGCGTCGTCACGAGTTTGGCATGGCGGTAAGCCATGCGTTCCAGGCCGTAGAGCACCTTCACGGCGGGCCCCGGCAACATGCCCAGATCCGCTGCCGAATCCGGCTGCAAGTCTTCCACATCAAACACGTACGGAATTCGCCACAGCCGGCTCAGTAGAATCGCTGGCACGGCAAGTCCCAGGGGAGGAGAGACCACCAGCAACACATCCGGCCTCTTGCAGAGCGCGGCGGACGCCATAACTGAAGAGATGAAACTTGCCTCGTGCAGAATGCGCTTCACAGTCGAAGCCCGGCTGGGGATATACGCAAAACTGCGTCGGATACAAACCCCGTTTCGCGTCTCGCTGGCAAAGAGCTTGCCGGCATACGCCAGCGGAACCCTCCAGTCCGGATAGTACGGGAACGTGGTGCAAACCTCCACATCGTGTCCGGCGGCGGCGAGGTACTCCGCCCGGTACGTAGTGAAGGCGCCGATCCCGGTCACCTCCGGCCAATAGTTGATGCTGACAATGAGGATCTTCATAACCTGGCCTTCTCGAGAATCCGATTCTTGCCTACCGACCACAGGCCGAATTTCGCCATCAACGCTGTGTATGGCTACGGGACAACACCAACCGCCGACCAAACAGGACGACCCATAGTGCCCGAAGCCTGCATTCCGCCACAGGTCAACTGCGGCCACCTGAACCAGCGGTACTAATTGCGCTATGTTACCGTCGCTCGAACACCATGATCATGCTCTTCCAAAGCCATGGGAACCTACCGCATCCACAAAAGCCGAGCGTGTGAAAGCCGCACTCGGAAAACAGTTTCGAGAGCCTCGCACGCGACCAGAACTTGATGTGCCCGCACTCTTAGGACCGTGAACTGTTTGCCAGACTTACCTGCCGACTTGCTTAGCGCAACTCATACAGCCGACTGCAGTTCCGACCTACAGCCAACTATATCCTTTCCCCGCAATTTTGATCTGATTCGCTGCGGCAATGGCGCTTTGGTTCGCGCCTGTTTCGCTGATGCCGCCGAGGGCTCCATTTTCGGAATCGACGGATCGGAAACAGGGATAGAGCGGGCCAGACTTTCTATGCCCTGTGTAGATTTTCGGCTTGGAAACCTCACCGGGTCCTTTGAGCATCATCCCGCGTATGGTCGGTGTGATCTTGTGACCTCGAAGAAGTCATCGAGCACATCTAAGCCCAATGGCGTTTGCGCGCAACTGCTTTGGCTTCCTGAAGCCTGGAGGTAAGCGGTGATCTCCACACCCTACCACGGATATCTCAAAAATCTGGCCATCATGAGCGCTCGGCAAAAGGGCGGCGCACATGCACGACAGCGTCGAGGCTGGATCGTTCTTGCAAGCATTAGTATGGCGCCGAACGTTGACTTACTTGATTGTCTCCACGTGCGAAAGTCGATCAAGCCAGTTCGGGGTGCACAAAAGTTGGTAATACCACACAACCCTTGCAGCTTCGCTAGGCCTCGAATCCATGTACGGTATGTTGAAGCGCCTGACGAAGACCATTGACATTTTCGTCAAAACTATAGTACTGAATGATTTCGAGACTCCGTGCTCCCAGGGTTTGGCACACGTCCTGGCCGACAAGCACCGCGCGAAGCGAATCGGCCAGGGCCTGGATGTCGTATGCCTTGACCACATAGCCATTGAGGCCGTTCTGCACGAGGTTCTTGTGGCATCCCACCTGGTCGCTCACGATGACCGGCCGCCCCGCGTTCATCACCTCGTTGACCACAAGACCCCATGGTTCGTCTACCGACACCAGTACGAATACATCGCACAAATCGTAGAACCGGGGCAGCTCCGTCTGATTGCGAAAACCGAGAAAGCAAATATCTCCGGGCGCTGCCTCCTCAGCCCGACTCTCGAGCGCGACGCGCTCCTCGCCGTCGCCTACAATCAGGAGATAAGGAAGCCGATCTAGCGGGAAGGATTTGGCAACCTGGAGATAAGCGTCTACGAGGTCGATGCACCGTTTCCTGGTCTGGAGCTTCGACGCAAAAAGAATCACCGGCCTGCCGGCATCAAGGCCCAGCGACCGTCGAAATTCCTCGCGTGTCTCTGCTGCTTTGGCGCATTCCCGCTGGAAGAACTCGTTATCCACCGCGTAGGAGCAGGGAAAAATCGGAAATTCCTCGCCTAAGTAATGCCGCCAGTAGACCGAATTCGCCTCACCTATAGCCAGGGCCGCCGAGACCCTTCTCCGTAGCCAGCTGAAAAACATTCGCTTGGCGGCAAGTGTCCTGCCAGAGCGAGGACGGTCGGTCAGGTGGGATTCCGACCGCAGCAGCACCGGAATTCGCATCGCGTAAGCGCCCGCGATCGCCTGCAGGTTGGTCAACGTGCTGTAGCCGTGCACCCATACCGCGTCAAAGCCCTGGTTGCGGAGAAGCCGGCGGATCCCGTAATTCACGGGGCTCAACGCGCCCAGCCGCCCGGAGTCCTTCAGCACCGGCAGGAACTCGTGCCGGTACCCTTCGAGCAAGGGAATGTCCCATTTCACCGTGACGCCAAACCCCGGATCAAGATAGCCCCTGACAGAAATGTTCGATCGAAAGAAAACCTTGAGGTCGATGTCTGCTTCTTTCGCAATCCTTCTCAACAGGGGCGCCTGGTATTGAATGGGATGGGAAACAAAATAGGCCAGACGCAGCGGGCGCCGATCCGAAAAGGCGGCTGGATCGGAAAGGCGAGCATCAGTCGGTGACAGTGCAAAGGAATCAGGCATACACGGAAATCTCTAGGATTTAATTGATGGTTCGTTCATATGGAAGGAAGGCGGGGTACCACCCCAGATGGCCCGCCGTCACCTTACTCCCTGTACCAACACTCAGGAAGTTCAACTGCTGGAAGTTCGGGGAAGTTCGGGCGGTCTAATGGGTGTGGGAATGAACGAGCGGCTTCCCGGGTGCCGATGCGATCCTTGCGCAACAGCGTAACCTCAATCAAGCGCGGTATCACCAATGCCCCATGGCGAATCGTTCCGCCACCGTTATTCGGATGTATGTGAACTACATCGAACACTCTTAGAAGCTTATTCATGCATAGCGACAGCAGCTTCAATCCCATTGGTTGGAAAATAATATTGACATTGTGAAACTCAATGGCGGCTATGCGAAAGCGCTTCCATATCTCTTCTGGCGTCTCAAAAATAACGTCGTATTCGCACCCTTCTATATCCATTTGCAGAATGAGGTCCCCATCATCGGGAGAGATGGTCCTTTGCAGCCAGTCGCCCATGGTGATGAACACATCGTCGGTGAATGCGCCGAGGTACCGCTTTGAAAAATGGAACATCGGGGATTCTGCCGCTGGTCCATCTACAGAGTAATCGGCCATGAACGACTCGATCCCGCGGACCGCCAAATCTGTTTCAAATGCAGAACTATGAGCTACTCCTGGTGAAAAGCAGTAACGCACACCTTCAAGGTCATCTGGAATGAGATAGCCCCCGTCTGCTGGGGAGCCGACGCGGATGAGTGGTTTATCGGTGGCGACGGGGCGCATTGTGCAAAGGAATGCCTGCACTTGATCGTCAGAGACAGCGCTTGAACAGAACCATCCATGGTCGAGAAGCTTCCTCTTAAGAGCGTCCTTAACAGTTATCATATTTACCTTCGTTTATGTCGCAAATTGAAGGCTGACGCCGTGAGGTCGCTGCTGCGGATCAACCTCTTTGCCGCCAGCGGGATGGGAAACAAAGTACGCGAGACGCAGCGGTATCGTTCGAAAAAAACTGCCGAAGGGGCGGATCGAACGTCGGTCATGGACTCAGTAAGATTCATTGCTTCTGTCCCAACGTCGCCCGATCCCAAAACCATGCAGCATCCCGTTAGACTAGCCCGGTGCGGATGATTGAATGAGATCAGATCTTTCGGCCAAGAACCTCGATCTGTCCGCCCGTTCGCAGGCGGTCCGCGACAAAGGGCCAATCCCGGACGAACAGAGCGTTCGAAGATTTGCAGGCACTCGACTGCCTCCTCAGGGTACGATTAAAGGCGTCGTAACAGCCCGTCTCAAATCCATTCCGCGCCAGGATTCGAGCGCTCCTCGGAGCAACGGTTTCTAATTCGATGACCCTCAGGGACGGATTTGCGAGAACCCGCTCCGCTCCGGAGAGAACGTCCAGTTCTGCTCCCTCGACGTCGACCTTCATCATGATCGGCTGCGAATTGGAGACAATCTCGTCGAGCTTTTCAATGGGGACGGTCCTGGTTCGACCGTCGATACCCGTCGCGATTCTGTTCTCGGTGTCGAGGCCGACAGTAAAGGCCACCTCACCCCGTCTCGCCCCCAATGCGCAGTCGTAAACCTGGACGCGGTCCTCCAGTCGATTGACCTCGATGTTCCTCATCAGGTGAGAGCAGGTACTTGGGTCCGGCTCAAATGCAAATGTCTCGGCTCCGCAGACGCCTGAGGCCAGCACGGTGTACGTACCCACATTCGCCCCGATATCCAGGAACAGATCGCCGCGTCTGAGGAAGTGAAGGGGCATCATCATATCTAAGAATTCGTGTAGTCCGACGTAGATGTTGCCCGTCGCCCCGGTCATACCATGTTGAATAGCCAGCGTTTGGCCCCCAACCCAGTCGAAGAGGATTTCGTTTTGAAACCGGCTGCGAATTTGCCATTTAAGAAAACGCAACCAAGCTCGAAGGGGAGAATCGCAGGTTAGGGGATGGCCCGCAAAATGGCGCTGCAGATTCACCAAACTGTCCAATGCTTTCATGTTGTCTGCTCCGGATTCCGCCCGCAGCAAGATCGGAATGCGCATCGCATGAGCGGCCACGATCGCCTGCAGGTTGGTCAACGTGCTATAACCGTACACCGAGAGCGCGTCGAAGCGCTGCTTGCGGAGAATCCGGCGGATTCCATGATTCAAGGGCTTCCAGGGGCCAAGCCGTTCGCTGTCCTTCAGCACCGGCAGAAACTCGTGCCTGTAGCCTTCGAGCAGGTGAATGTCCCATTCACCGCCACGCCAAACATTTGCCAAAAAATGAGCTGCAACACAGGACCGAATGCCCACCAGAGACTAGAAATGATTCCTCAGTGTGCCACGCCAATGGATTTTGCAACCAAAGGCGTGTCCGCGAGAGTGCACCACAACAGAAGGTAAGGCTGCGATCTTCCTCACACCCATGTGTCTGGTGGGCCAGAATGACGTCGAAATTCATATAGGCAGCCTGGCTATGATCTATAACGGAAATCGTTGAGCATCCTTCGTCAATAGATCCGCTTATCGTAACTTCGTGGCCGAGTTGAGATAACAACATGGCGCCCCGAACCAGTGCGCCGACTGTTCCTGAGCAAGGAGTCTGCCCCTCCAGAAGAGCATGGATGGAGTGAATGTGTGGGTGCTGCAACGGAAGAGCAGTGGGCATCTCTCGCCTTCAAGGTTTTCTGACCGGCTTGACTTCGACCGGAGATAGTGCTGGAGGGCCATCTCACCTTAGTTTCGAGTCTTAGTGGCCCTTAGCGCAGCAAGTCGGGACCGGCTATGTGCGCCAGGAATGAATCCAGGACCGCGTAATCGACAGCCAAGAAGTGGCGTCGGAGTTTGTTGATTGCTCTGGCGGGAATATCCGCAATGCGAAACTTGTTCACGCGAAGGCCCCTTTGAGATGCTTTCGTGCAGCCCGACGTAGATGTTTCCCGTCGCCTCGGTCATGCCATGCCGAATAGCCAGCGTTTGGCCCCCAACCGAATTAAACAGGATTTCGTGTTAAAACCGGCTGCGAAATTGCCATTTCAAAAAATGTAACCAGGCTCGAAGCGGAGCATCGCAGGTAAGAGGATGGCTCACAAGATGGCGCTGCAGATTCACTAAACTGTCCAATACTTTCACGTTGTCTGCTCCGCCTACCTTCTTTGCACCCGAAAGCGATACAGCGGCTGCTGCCGTTGGAGAACCAGCGGCACCTGTTCCGCCACTCGCTCCGGCACCTTTGCCGCCGCGAGGCAAAATGCCACGCTGATCACCATGAATCCCTGCACCGTGGTTTGCTCAGGAACGCCAAGGAGCAGGGTGCTGATCGCCAAGGGAAGCATCAGCAGGGCGAGGGTTTCATGCTCGCGCATCTTGGCCAGGACGCTCCCCAGCATCGCGATGGCGAGAAACATCTTGAATAATTCGAAGGCCATGCCTCCAATGGGTCCCATTTCCACGAATTCACGCGAGAACTCGTCCTCGCCGGCTTCTGCCTCGGTTGTCCCATGCAGCAAGGCCTGCACCGCAACGGCGCCGCGGCCCATTCCGATGCCCAGCCAGTTGTTTGACTCAACCGCTTTTTCGATCGCGTTGACCGCGGGCTGGACGGTGCGGTAGTACAGCGCCGACTGTGCGCTTCCCCCCTCCGCAGTGTTGGCTCCGGAGAAGCGCTCGGCCATACTGTGCATCGCATCGGAAAATACCGGCAAAAGAGCAGCCAGAAATGCCAGAATGGCAACGGGCACAATCACGCGAAGCACTTTCCCGAATTGGGAGACGCCCATGAATGCGCCTATGACGACGCAGCCAATGACTGCCGCCAATTGCCCCAGGAGCGTTCGGGCACCCGCGGCCGGAACGGAGAGAATGAGAGCGAAGGCACTGGCCCACAATACCCATCTCTTTACAAATTCTTCTCTGACCATTCCGTACAGAATGAATGCGCCGGCAAGCGTAACAAAATGAACCACGCCAATCGAAAAGCTGAAGGTCCCCGAAGGTCGGACGTGGCCGCCGGTATAGCCGAGTTGCGACCCGCCCTCATAGGCACCTCTATTCAGGAACGAACCGCCTGGGGCTTCATATTGGGCCAGCACCAGAAGGGTCATGGGCAAAAGCAGCCAAAGCGTGCACGCCCCCAGCTTGCGCAGATCCTCTTCATCGAGGTTCTCGGCCATGATGAACATCACCGGGAACGGCAGCAAATAGGAGCGCAGGCCGAACAATCCCACAATGAACGGGTTGTTGCCGGCGACGATCTGGAGGACGAACAGCCCCACCAGCAGCACCGTCAAGATGGACATCACGGCCGACCAGCGGTGCGGCCACTTGTGGGTGCGATAGGCCTGCCAGATGATCCAGATGGCGACCGGATCGCGAACGATCAGCAGCGGCGCCGAGAACTGGGGCGCGACCCACTTGCGCAGTGCCCCTTCGAGGATCAGAAGGAAGAAGTACAGCCAGAAGAGCTTCTTCAGAAACGTCATCCGCCCAAAGTAGGAGTTTGGATCTCTTCGTCCTAATGCCATGCGAGGCCCCTCACCGCTCCTGCCCAATTGTCCCGGTAATTCTCCCAGGAGTTTTCCGCCGCTGTCACCTGAGCCTGGCGCGACATCTCCGCCAGCATTTCGCGATCGCGATGAAGAGCCTCGAGCCGCTCGGCGATAGCATCAGCCCGGCAGATGGGAACAACGTACCCATCGTGGCCGTCGCGAACGATCTGGCTCACACCCGCGTTCGGCGTAACGATCACAGGCAGGCCGCATGCCAGCGCCTCGGTGACTACGAGACCCCAGCCGTCGCTAAGCGAGGGAAGCACAAGCACATCTGACTGCGCCATTAAATCCAGCACCCGCCCATGCGGCAGAGTCTTGTACCAGCGCCAGCGCTTGCATGCAGCATCGACATGGCGATTGGCCGCAACCCGGGACCCAAGCAGAGTGAGTTCCGCCTGCGGGCCGAGCATCTCGATCGCTTTAAGCAGATATCCGATGCCTTTACGCTGAACCAATGTACCAGCAAAGAGGACCTTCAATTTCTGGTTTGGATCCGATCGAGTCAAAGTTCTGTGCCGTATCGGCGGCGCTCCGTAGCTAATCACACAAATCCGTTCGTCCGGGACGACTCCGGCCAAAGTGCGCCGAACATGCTCGCTGGGCACGAAAACATAATCGGCGAGAGAAAGCTCTTCATCCTTCTGTTCGAGGTTAGTGGCGGATTCCGTTTGACTGGCGAGGAGGTCGGCGAACTCAGGAGAGCGCCTGGCGTCTTCGGCGTATAGTTTGTGCTCCCAGTACCAATAGCTGCTTGGCAGTTCGTAGACCGCTATCACGCCCCGTTTTTTGGCCTCGCGAAACGTCTGCACCGCGCAGCCTTCGTTGGCATACGCCACGTTGGGCCGGAGCTTCTTCAGACCTCGGGCAACGCAACCGTCGAAGTGCCGGGAAATTCCGATAACCGAGAACGGCCGCTCACCGGACGAGAGGAGCGGCCACAGTGGCGTGGAGCGCGTGGCCAGTCTGACCATTTCTCTCCAGGGAACGGTCTTGATCTTGCCGGCGGGCGCCTCTGGAAAGGCGCGGCGACATAACTCCGTTCTCACTTTCGCGGGTAAGACGGAATTCCATCGTGAATCGGCGTTCCAGGCTATGGACGTCCAGAACTCCGCCAGCATCTCGTGCTCGGCAAGGCTTCTCACGGCGTTGCGGACGAATTGACTACCAGAGGCGTGAGAGATAAGCACCGAGGGCTTGTTCTCGCTGCCGCGAGTATCCATGCTGTTCTCCTCCACAGAGAATTGACCTGTGTCGCCTGGCCCAACCGATGACACTGAAATGCCCCCTTTGCTCACCGGCGCTCACCAATCCACTGTGCATACCGTTCTGCATGGACCCGGAGACGATGCCCCATATACCAGCTCCACGCAGCCTGTGAGCATGTTTCCCATCCGGACCTCCGCGCGGCCTCTGCAGTTTGCGGGCTTACTACTTGCACACCGTCGGTCAGTCCATCAGCCGGTCCCGGAATGGGCCCGATCAGAACCGGGATGGTGCCCTGCGCGCAATAGGCGGCGAGAACTGACGACCTGGCGAAGTAGCTCCATTCGTGGGTCACGAAGCCAAATCGCGCCCGCGATAGAACCGCGGGCAGTTCGACGGCCGGCAACGGTCCCATGGGTTTGACTGGTACGCCGTTCAATGCCGACGGAGATTGGCACTCGGGACCGACGTCCAGGATCTCCTCAATGCCAAGTGTGCGGATTAGATCTTTGGTCGCCGCCAGCTGCCGGTACGCCAGTTGTCTCGTTCCGGCAAGCCCGAAGACCGCCATTGTCGGATTTCTCTGGGCAAAGGGGAGGGGAGCCTCCGCTTCTCCCGCAGCAGAAAACACGGGAATCCGTTCGACAGGAACCTCGCCCAGATCTCGCGATTCACTCTCTAGCCATTGCGCGTTGTGCTCAATGCTGGTTACGATGAGCCCGCATTGAGCCACAATCCTGCGAAGCGCCCTTTTCTGCCGCCGAGTATGCCAAAATACCGATTTCCATGGCGGCCCGCTCGCGAAGATCTCATGAAAGTATGCCGCCGTGCCAAGCTGAACGCTAGCGCCTACCTGCTCCAAGGCGTCGGCGAGGAGCGTCGGCGCTCCGTCCGATGAGTATCCATATCCGCTGACGTGAACCAGTGCGGCCGCGACCCGACCCTGCGTAAGCTCGCGCCAGGTCTCGAGCAGCTTCGTCGGGGGACAATAGACCGTGGGATATGGTAAGTCCGACTGTTCGTTCGAATTCAAAACCGCGAATGCCGAATCGATGCCAAACGCGGTGTTGAGCTCGCGCGCAATCAAAACTGCCTGATCGCTTACACCGCACCGGCCCGGCTTCAGGCGCGGAACCACCTGGATGAGCAATGGGCGATCCGCGCTTGATGACGTGCCGGAAATTGAACTACCCCCGCTCATACTTTGGCGCCACCATACGGGAATCCCTTAGTTGGGCTTCGAGCATCATGCATATCACGTCTTTCATCCCGCTTCTGGCCGTCCATCTCAGTTTGTGGGCGGCCTTCGACGGATCGACTTTGTTCTTCAAAATGTCGGTAGGGCGCATCAGGTGCTGATCCGCCACCACGTAATCGCGCCAGTTTTTCCCGATTAACTCGAATGCAGTGGCAACGAACTTGGTGAGAGTATGGCTTTGGCCGGTCGCAATGATGTAATCCTCGGGCGTCGGTTGTTCCAACATGCGGGAGATAGCTTCGACATATTCGGGCGCCCATCCCCAGTCGCGTTCGACGTCGAGGTTCCCGAGTGAAAGACTCGTTTCGTTCCCAGCAGCAATCGACGCAACTCCATGAATGATCTTGCGCGTCACAAAGCGCGCTGGGCGCAGCGGCGAGTCGTGGTTCGACAGGATTCCCGTGCAGGCAAACAACTCGTAAGCTTCACGGTAGTTCGCCACTGCCCAGTATGCCGATGCCTTGGCAACTGCGTACGGGCTGCGTGGGTTGAAACGTGTGGTTTCGTTCGCGACTTCCTCTCCCGTGTCGCCGAAACACTCTGTCGACCCCGCGTTGTAAAGCCGGATGTCCCGGTTGGTAAGCCGTATCGACTCCAGGAGGTTTAGTGTTCCCAGCGCGATGCTCTCGACCGTTTCCACTGGCTGCTCGAATGAAAGCCCTACCGAGCTTTGACCGGTCAGGTTATAGACCTGCTGCGGGCGAATCCGCTGCAGGATTCCAATCGTGCTCCCCACGTCGCGCAGATTCAGGGAAACCAGGTGGAGGGAATCGTAGATGCCAAGCTGGCGAGCGTTGTGGAATGAGGTCTGCTCGGCGTCCCGCGAACTACCCCACACCTCGAAACCGCGCTCAAGTAGCAGCTTTGCCAGATAGGTGCCATCCTGGCCGGAGATTCCGCAGATCAGTACTCGTTTGCTCAATGTGGTTGTCCGGTTGCTCAGTCGCTGAGAGTTGTCTTCGTGAACGATCGCGGGCCGGCGCTGCACCCGGAAGCCCAAAACCCTCGCTAATGAAATGCATATTTGTAGATTACAATTGCGGACCCGACTGCAATAGCCGCGGTGATTGCCACCTGAGTCACGATTTTTTCAGTGCTCGTCGGCACGTACAGAATGTCTCCATTCCGGAGCAAGATATCGGGGGCCGTCCCCTTAAAGATCCGGTCGAGAGGAACAGTAATCATCAGCTTTGTGCCATCATCCTGATCGCGGACCAGCTGGGCTCTGTTCATCGCGGGCGCGCGGCCCGTTCCGCCGGCAAGTGCCACGGCCTTCTGAACCGTCACCTTATCATGGCCGTCTAGCACATAACCGCCCGATTTATTTACGGCGCCCAGGACATAAACGATGCCCGCCCTCGGCACCGAGACCGTGTCCCCCGGAAAGATCTGCGCTTCCGGCGTCACCCACGGCCGCACGTCAGGGTCGTAGGCGAGGGTGACAGGATGTTGCGGGTCGCTACGTCGTGTGATGATCACGTTTGACTGCGCCAGCTTCGTCGGGCCTCCCGCCGCAGTCACAACATCGTTCAACATCTTCACGCCGAATGCCGGGTAGACGCCCGGATTTTTGACCTCCCCGCTGACTGTGATCCCCTGGTTCGCGTACTCCTCGATGAATACTGTAGGGGCCGATACCTCCTGCACCAAGATGTCCGCCTGCACATACTGGTTCTTTATCACTTTCGCGGCCTGTTCAGCCGTGAGGCCAACGACATGTATGGGCTTCACTAGCGGCATTTCCACGTCGCCGCTCTGATCGACACGGAAATGATCGGATAGTTCCGGCGCATCGAACATCGATACATTGATAAGATCCCCTGATCCAATCACCAGAGGCGGCGCCGCCGGGACCTCTATTGCCGGCTCCGGCTGTGCATTTCCGGCGGCAGGCGCTGCCAACATGGCTGCAAGTATCACGGCCGCGAGTGTCTTCGGCATCCTACTGTCCCTCCTCGTCTTCCTTGTCTTCTTTTTCATACCCATAAGCGCGATCGGAGTACCGCGACCCGTATCGGCCGTCGTACCCGTACCCGTAGCCGTAACCGTAGCCATAGCGATTCGTGTAGAAGTTCTCCAGCCGCACGTCGACGTCGTTCACCACCACGCCAGCTATCGGGGCGTTGATGCGCAACAGAATGTCGCGCGCCCGGATGAGCGCCCGCCGGCGGGTCATTCCGGCGCGCGTGACCAGCACCACCGCATCCACGAAGACCGCCACCGCCTGAGTGTCGGAAACGGCCAGTAAAGGCGCCGTGTCGAGTACGATGCGGTCGTACTCCTGCGACCATTGCCGCAACTGCTCCTCCATGCGTGCTGATGAGAGTATCTCGGCCGGGTTCGGCGCACGCGGTCCAGTCGGCAGCACGTGGAGCGTCGGCAACTCAGGCAGAGGCGCTGAAATCTCGCTTTGTGCGTTCGGCTTGCGAAGCGCAGTCGTCAGGCCCATGGTCTTGCTGGGAACCCCAAACACCTGCCCCAAAGTGCCCCGGCGGAGGTCGAGATCCACCAGCAACACTTTTTCTCCGCGTTGCGCCAGCACGATCGCGCAGTTGATGGCAGTCGTCGTCTTTCCTTCTTTGGGGAACGCGCTTGTCACTGCAATGATTCGAGGCGGATGATCGATTGAGGAGAGCAGCAGCGAACTGCGCAGATTGCGATAAGCTTCCGCGCCGACCGATTTCGAATCGCGCAGCGCCACGAGCTGGGGATTAAAGCGCTTTTTGCTGTTATTAAGTTCCTCTTCGCTGCGGCTCTTACTATTCTTTATCGAGGTGCGAAGGTGCGGAATTGCGGCCAACGAGGGTAACATCGTAACGCCTTCCACCTCCTCCGACGTTCGCAGCCGGTCGTCAATCGATTCGATCAGAAACGCCAGCACGCATCCACCCACGAATCCACCGATCAGACCCATCAAGACGCTCGTGCGTTTGCGCGGCGCCACTGGCAGGTACGACACCTGCGCGCTGTCCACCACCGTAATGTTGGCGGCCGAGAGTCCCGCGGTCACTGACGCTTCTTTTAGCTTTATCTGCAGTGTGTCGTAGAGATCGCGTGTCAATTCAGCCTGGTTGAGGAGAATCGCGTACTGAGCGGCGCCTTCATTCAGCTTGTAGGCGGCCTCCTCCTGGGCCTCCAGCCGTTTGCGCATTGCCTGCTCTACTTCTGCGGCGCTTTCGTATTCGTTGCGCACCTGACGCCGGGCCAGCCCTACTTCCGCATCGATCTGTGCCTGAACCTTACCGATCTGCGATTGCAGGTCAATCATCCGCGGGTGCTTCGGCCCGAACTTAGTCGCAAGCTGGACACGCTGCGTCTCCAGTTCTTGTAGGTGGCTGCGCAATGTGGTCAGGTTGGGATTGTCGCCCATCAACGCCACCAAGTTGGAATTCATGGCGTCGAAGTCGCGCATGCGAGCTTCTTTCGTGATCCGATCCGCTTCTGCGTCGTCCACATTTGAGCTAATACTCTGCAGCGTCTGGATGGTCAGGTTCGAATTCTGGTCCGTCCCAACAATGTTGTGCGCCCTCTGGTAATCCGCCACTTCCTGCTGCGCATTCGATGCCTCGGTTTTAAGCCCATCGAGCTTGTCCTGCAGCCAGGTGGAGACGTGCATGGTGCGCTCGAATTTCGTGCGAAGGTCTTCATCCGAATAGGTCTCCACCAAGCGGTTTACGATCGCCGCGCCGAGCTTCGGATCCCCGTTGAGGTATCGAATTTCAACAAGGTTTGTTCCCGCGATGATTTTCGCCGTCAGGCCGTCCCGGATGAACCCGATCACGGCCCGTCGTTCCGGCGCCGTGATCTCCGCCGTGGCTGGCGGTATAGATTTGCCACTTTTGCGGGCCGAGGCCGCCGAGTCAGCGCGCACGCGATCCAGCAGATTTAGGCCCTGCCCAGCCTGGAATATCACCGAATCGCTCAGTAGAATCGCCACTTCCGTTTGCAGATCATTTTGCGGTTGGTCCTGCGTTTTTTGCTCGATCAGCTGGTCGATGCCAATATTCGCTGTCTCTTGCGGCCGGATCTCAATTCGAGCAATGCTTTCGTACACTGGCAGCGTGCGCAGAGCGTACCACAGGGCGCCTGCCAAAGACAGAATCGTAACCGCGAGAATGACAAAGCGCTGCTTCATCATCACTCGCCAGAGTTCCATCAATGTGAACCTTTCGCCCCCGGAAACTTGTGGGGGCATTGGGCTCTCAGCAGGCGGTAGGGCCTGCGGCCTTGTCTGAACATCAAGAGACATTGAAACTCCTAAAATCTTCGAACGCTTACTCAGCTATCAGGAAATGCTGCAACGGAGTTATGCACCTGCGTCAATGAATTCGCCTTGCGATCGGGCTTTGCAGTGAGCTGTTGGTGAATGGATCGCTACGCGTCGGGCCTCCATCTCCCGCAACGCGCACTATGTACTGTTCCGCTCCTAGCTTCGTTACATCGCAACCAAACAATTCGTTTATCGTAATGACCGCTCTCTCTGGCTTCGACTGTGAACGAAAGCAGCGCCGCGCGCGCGTCGTGTCTTTGCGCTCCGAAGGCTCCAATAAGAGCCAGCTCGCAGCACCACCGACGCTCAAGATCCCATAAATATGGGCGGAGCACGTGAAACAACTTCATGACGCGGCCGGGACTGAAGTTGTTGTCCCTCCGCCGCGGGAATGCGTCTCTTTATCATGGTGCTCGAGTGCTATCGACTCCGCGAAAGTCGCGAACATCGCCTGCATGCCCGAACCATCGCCGAGAAAAAGGCGATCCAGTGGTCGGTGACTGAGAATAATGCCAATCAGCCACAGCAAAAGGGCCTTGGCATTGGAGCAGCGCAATTCGCCTCGGCTAACCCACGGTTCCAGGTACCGCACCACAACTTCTACCAGTTGGCTTAAATGTCGATGCACCAACGGATCGAGGTCCTCGCCCATTTCCAGCGCACTGTATTGAATCAGGCGCAGAAGTTCTGGTCGCGTAAGCAGCGTCACCGAGATCAGTTCGAACGTGTTCGTCAGGACCGTCTTCGCGTCGCTCGCTTCGGCGATCCGCGCCAGCAGATCGCCGCCCAGCTTCACCTGCTGCATTTCCGCGGCGAGCACGGCGAGGTACAAATCGCGTTTCCGCGGGTAGTGTCTGTAAATCGTCACCTCGTTCACGGACGCCTGCTCCGCGATATCACGGATGCTTACTCCGTTATAACCAAAGTTGGCAAA
>Ga0206912_1026_pt1 | contig 51267 bp, 44 predicted proteins | sample Alteio_BWOrgHeat_75_FD_152933 | JGI IMG/M metagenome (GOLD analysis project Ga0206912, IMG submission 152933) | Enriched cells from forest soil in Barre Woods Harvard Forest LTER site, Petersham, Massachusetts, United States -... | ecosystem: Environmental > Terrestrial > Soil > Temperate forest >... | reverse complement strand
TATGGCGCAGGCGGCGCAAATGGCAGTCCAGGCGGTTTTGGTGGCGGCGGAGGTAGTGGTGGCTCTGGCGGATTTGGTGGCGGCGGAGGTAGTGGTAACTCTGCTGGATTTGGCGGTGGAGGGGGCAGTAACAACAGCGCTGGCACGGGTGCCACACCTGGCCTCGCAACCCAAGGGGGCAATGGTGCAGCTTTAGGTGGCGCCGTATTCATCGGCAGCTCGAATGGCCAACCCACTCTCACACTCAACGGCAACTGCAGCACTTCTCTCAACTCCACCTCGAATAATTCCGGAGGCGGCTTTGCTGGCGGCGACGACTTCTTTCTCTTTTCAGGTACTACTTTAAACCTCGAGCCCAACGCCCTTGAAACGATCTCTATCAGCCAATCTATTATCGATGACAGCGTGCAGTCCATTCCTGTCTCCTCCAATTGGGTGGCAGGCAGCGGCACAGGCTCAAATCTCCAAGTCACAGGAGCCGGAACTGTTTCTTTAAGGGGCTCAAACAGCTATATCGGTACGACAACGGTTTCTTCAGGTACCCTAAGCTTAGTCGGAAGTACACTTTATGCAGGTGGAGCGGGCATTGGCAGCCAAGTCACGGTCAGCCCAGGTGCCATCCTCAAAGGGACCGGCACAATTAATGCTCCCACAATAGTATCCGGGACATTGTCTCCAGGAAACTCGATTGGAACTCTCTACTATACCGCACCCCTCACCCTGTCCGGCACTCTGAGTATCGAAATTGCCCCAACACCAGGCGTCAATAGCCAAATTTCTTCTACATCAACTGTCGATATTACTGGTGCCACGATTCAGATCGTCCCAGATCCTGGAAGCTACACAGCAGGGGCTCAGTACACTCTGTTGACAAGCACTGGCTTAACAGGCACAGCGACCCTGATTTTGCCTGCACGATTTCTTGGAGAACTCAGTTATCCTAATAACTCCATTGTACTTACTCTTCTGAGTGTGCCCCAACCACCCCCATTCCCACCACCACCCCACCACTTCCGACGCCACCACCATCACCGCCACCATCGCCACCACCATCATCACCATCACCACTCTCGCCACTCCCGCCACCCTCCTTTTTAAGGGAAGAATTGTAAACAGGTACGTTCCTAAACCAAACAGATATCACGAGTGTGCTTAGGGAATTTCCATGCTGAGCAGAAGATTTTGGCTATTGGGCTAGATAGCTTGGACAGTAGACCCTAGAAGCCATCGCCTTTAGGTAAGGGAGTAGTCACTGCACATCGAGGAAGACGAAGTCGCTTCGAGCAAATTGGCTATTCACCGCTCGGATCTTGTATTTTTTCTCCAAAGACCGAACGAACTTTTTATACCAATGATGCACACCCTTTTGAGGCTTTGGTATTGGGATAGTAAAATTGTTGCTATCACTGCTTGAAACAGTTGCAATCAGCTTTTTTCCTTTATAAATTTCATAGGCAATTACGTTTGACGTGGGGCTCGGAGCCCAAAAGGTCTTCAATTGGAACGTACCCTGACGCTGCACAATTTTTCCTCGAAACTGAAAAGGAGGAATGAGTGTGGGAGAAGATGGGAGAGGAGTAAAGGCAATAAAGAGCGGGCTTGTCCCGCAAGGAATAGTAGTGGGAAGAACGGTATTGGTGGAAAGATTAATTATTCCCACTTCGTTGAGAGCATTATAAACTACATAGGCAAATTTTCCATCTGGTGTGCAAGCAATGCCCCAAGGCTCACTTCCAACAGGCAATGTTATGAGGTCTGTAACCGTATTGTTAGAGGTATTGATTACTGAAACGGTCGCGTCTGCTTCATTTGTCACATAGACAAAGCTTCCATCAGGTGTGCAAGTGAGGTCAAAAGGGGCTCCTCCAACAGGGACTGTCGCTACGACAGAATTGATAGAAGTATTAATCACAGAGACGGTGCCATCACCATTATTTGCTACATATGCAAATCCAGTTGGGGTCATGGTAATTTGCACGGGACCGTTGCCCACATCTACTGTATCGACAACAGTATTTAAAGAGGTATCGATGACAGCGACGTTGTTGATATCACTATTTACGACATATGCAAAATTGCCATTGGGTGTGATGGCGATTCCATTCCCCTCTCCACCAACTGGTATCGTTGCAATGACACTTCTCATCGAGGTATTGATGACTGAGACGGTATGGCTTCGAGCATTGACTACATAAGCAAATTTTCCATCAGGCGTGAAAGCAACAAAAAGAGGGTCCACACCAACTGGAATGGAATCAACGACCATGTTCGTCGATGTATCGATAACAACGACTTGGCCTGCGCATACATAAACAAATTTTCCATCTGGAGTTACAGCAAGGCCGTAAGGAAATCCCCCGACTGTGATTGTGGTGACGACGGTATTTGTCGCTGCATCAATAACGGTACTATTTGCAGATTGAAAATTCGTCACATAGCCGAAAGGAGCAGCATATAAGGTATGTACTACAAAGAAAGCTGCATACAGTGAAAAAAGAATTTTTTTTAACATGAGCCGCCTTTCGCCTTTTCCATACGCTAATTTAGAATTTGAATAACAGTATAGGAACTATTTAATGCATATTGGCATTGAGATGATTGATGATCAATATAGAGAAGAAGATAATGATACAGATAATAGAAACAGTTGAGATAAAAACAGTTAAATTCCAAATTGTTCCTTTTTCATCCCAAACATCAATAAAGAAAATGAGCTGAACAAGAGACTGGATAAACGCAAGAAGAAGAATGACGCTGACCGCAATCTTGTTAGTAAAGGTAAAAAACTCTGGCTGCACAATAATAAAGTAGCTTGTGAGAGTTAGTATGAGCGATAAGATAAAACCAGTGATCCGTGACGAGAGTGCGTGATCCATATTACTCAGTTACTCCTAAAGTAAATATCCCAATCCGTAGACAACAGTAAAAATAAAGATCCAGACGAAATCTAAAAAGTGCCAGAAAAGGGCCATGCAAAAAATCTTTGAGACGCTGTGATGGTTAAGCGGACGGAGTGCAATGCGAAACATCATTACGACCATCCACAATAGTCCTACAGAGATGTGAAAACCATGGGTGCCGACTAATGTGAAAAAGGATGAGAGAAAGGCGCTGCGCTGCCAACTCGCATCTATCCTGACGAAACCGATAAATTCCGAAATTTCGACATAGAGAAAGGCAAGTCCCAAAAGAAAGGTGATGAAGAACCAGATAATAGCCCAGTTTTTTATCCCACGTCGAACCGACAATAAACCAAGGGCACAGGTAAAGCTGCTTGTGAGCAGAAAGAGCGTTTCTGCAAGCACAGAGGGTAGATGGAACAGATCCTTAGCGGTAGGACCGTTGTAGGTATTTTCGTGTAAAACAAGAAAACAGGCAAAAAGGGCTGCAAAAATAATCAAGTCGGTCATCAAGTAGGTCCAAAATCCAAAAATTTTAGGACTACTGCTCTCGTCATGAGCACTTTCTTCAATGGCGCTTGCTTCATGTGCATGCATGATTATGTACCCATTTTATTATAGGATTCTTCAATTTTGGCAATCTCGGAAGCGGGGAAGATATATTCCATTTCGTCATCAAAGGAAAGAGAGATCATGCAGGCAATAACCCCTGCGAAGCCAAGAAGTATAAGCCAAATTATCTGCCAGACAATTGCAAATGCTGCCAAGAAAGCAAAACCGGCTATATAAAGCCCCATGCCTGTGTTTTTAAAACACTCGATATCTTTGTAGTTTGTATCGGGCTTCCATCCCGCTTTTTTCATGTCCCAAAAAGCTTCATGGCTTGTAATCGTTGGAATCACAGCAAAGTTATAAAAGGGTGGTGGTGAGTGGCTTGCCCATTCAAGAGTCCGTCCATTCCATGGATCTCCAGTGGATACATGCTGTTTTCTCTCTTTAATACTTTTGATAATTTGGTAGATTTGGAGAGCAATCCCGTATGAAATGATGATAAATCCAATGGAGGCTGTGATATAGAGGGGTTGCCAACCAGTCGAGGAATCATAGTGGTCAATACGCCTTGGAGCGCCCATGATACCCAACAGAAAGAGAGGAACAAAAGCGACAAAAAATCCAACTAACCAATACCAAAATATCTTTTTGTCCAGCTGCTCATCGAGTTTATATCCGAAAATTTTTGGGAACCAAAAATTAAGGCCCGCAAAGATTCCAAAAAGGGCCACGCCGACAATCATGGTATGAAAATGGGCAACCAAAAATAGACTATTGTGGACCTGAAAATCGGCTGGAGGCGATGCCATAAATTGTCCTGACATACCACCAATCATAAATAGAGTTAAAAAGCCGAGAAACCAATACATGGGGGAGGCTAGATGTATTTTTCCTCTATACATAGTAAGAATCCAATTAAATACTTGAACGCCTGAAGGAATCGCAATGAGAAGCGTTACAATGCCAAAAAAGGCATTGATAGTAGGGCCTGCGCCCATGACAAAAAAGTGATGCAGCCAGACCATATACGAAAGTGCGGTAATGGTAATTGCCGCGAATACCATCGAGGAATATCCTGAAATGCTCTTTTGCGAAAAAGTCGAGACAATTTCCGAGAACATGCCGAAAGCAGGTATGACCAAAATATACACCTCTGGATGTCCCCACATCCATATAAGGTTCCAGTACATCATCTGATTTCCGCCATATCCAAGCGTAAAGAAATGCATTCCAATCGAACGATCAAGCCAGAGAAGTAGTGTGACAGCCGTAAGGACAGGGAATGCCGAGATGATAAGAACCATTGCGCACAACGCATTCCAAGTAAATAACGGCATTCTCATCAAAGTCATTCCTGGCGCCCGTTTTTTTATGATCGTGACCAGAAAGTTAATTCCTGCAAGCAGGCTGCCAAGCCCTGAGAGCTGCAAGCTCCAAATAAGATAGTCGACACCAACGGTTGGGTTGAATTCGAGCTCTGAAAAGGGCGCAAGAGCAAGCCAGCCGGTATTGGCAAAGTCTCCTCCAACAACAAAGAAGAGATTAATAAGAATTCCACCTGCGACAGTGAGCCATAATCCTAAGGAATTCAAAAAAGGAAAGGCAAGATCGCGAGCCCCAATTTGCAGCGGCACAATCCAATTCATCAGTCCAAAGAAAAATCCCATCGTGACAAAAAACACCATGATGTCGCCGTGAGAGGTAAAGATCTGTTGAAAATGGTTAGGAGTGAGATATCCGGATGAATCTGCCGCAATTGACTGCTGAAGCCATACCATCCCTGCATCTAACATTCCCCGAAAGAACATTAAAGTTGCAAAGATCATGTACATCGTTCCGATCTTTTTGGGATCAGTGGAGGTGAGCCACTCTTTCCAAAGCCAACCCCACCGTTTCGTTTTCGTGAGATATACTGCGCACGCAAGTAACATTGTGAAAATGGCGATAGTCCCGCCTACGGTCTGCCACTCATGAGGAATTGCATCGCTTGTCAATTTTCCAAACAGGAAGTCATTCATACGGGCCCTGTGGGATACATATATTTATGAACTAATTCATGAAAGAACCCTTTTTCCACATCGGAATAAAGGATGGTAGATTGGTTCACAGCAGGCTTAACCAGTTCCTGATACACCTCTTTGGTTAAATGAAGTGAAGATGTTTGAACGTCTTTAACCCAGTTCTCAAAATCTTGTGAGCTAGTTGATTTAACCATGAAAGTCATGGTTGAGTATCCATCCCCATTGATTTCAACTGCCCGGCCACGATATTCCCCTAGCCCGTCAGCCATCATGTACTCTTGGTTTATCATTCCTGCCATACAATACATCTGCCCGCAGAGCTGCGGGACCCAAAACGAGTTCATTGGCGAGTGATCTGCTGTCAGCTTGAGATGGATGGGAGTATTTTCTGGAATTTGGATGTAATTTAATGTTGCTATGCCCTGCTCAGGGTAGATAAATAGCCATTTCCAGTTTAATGCAACGACCTCAACAGTCAGAGTCTTGGATTCGCTTTCAATAGGTTTATAGGGATTTAACTCATGTGTGGCATCCCATGTTTTTATAGCCATCACTAAAACGACGATAGAGGGCAGTCCCCACATCAGCAAGAGACCGATAGTTCCATAAGAGTGTGTGGGATCATATTTAATATTTTTCTGTCTAATGCAATATTTCCATATCACTGAAAATAAGAAAATATAGGTTGGTATGATGATGATAAGCATAAAAGAGATATTGGTAATAATGAGTTCCAATATACTCTTTGCAATTAACCCTTTAGGATGCACACTCAAGGCATTTTCACTGGACAATACGGTGACGATGCCAACCACTCCAATAACTATCCCAAGCAAGCCAAATAAAAATTTTCTTTTCATGGTTCCTATCAAACTATAATGTTGAAATAGGGTCAATACTATTATGGACCCACATCTTAAACCTCATTTTTGATATTTGACCCAGTACAGACTATTACAGTTTTTAAAAAATATGTTTGAATGGTATGTGGGACAGAAGACTTTAAGGCTGTCACATGAAACAATTTAAAAAATTGGCTCTTCTTTCTTTCATAACCATTCTTGGGCTTACCTGCAGCTCTTTTAAGCTGCATCATTGGCAACATGAGGAAGAAGAGACGAGTACAAATGTCCTCGAACAATTCTATCCGGATCAAAACGCCTATCGGCTACACGGGCAGATTCCGCAAGAACTGCGCCATTTGTCCTATGGGATTTACCCGATTAGCCGTGGCTATGATACTGCCCGCTTCAACTTCAATAAACGTTTTAATATTTTTCCTCATTTGATCCTTTGTCCAAGAAACAACGAAGAAATAGTCCATGTTCTCAAAGTACTCAAAAAACATCACTTACCCTTCTCTGTTCGATCGGGCGGCCATTGTTTGGAGCCTGGTTCCTTAACAACTGGGTATGTCATCGACTTAAGAAATTTTAATTGGATTAAGCCCGATGTAAAAAAGAAAGAGGTTTATATTGGCGCTGGCTGCCGCTTGGGGTCAGTTATTAAAAAGCTGGGCAAGCTCGATTTTGCAATTCCCACCGGAACCTGCTCTTCAGTCGGTGTGACTGGTCTATCACTCGGAGGCGGTATTGGGGTATTAGCGCGTGCTTTCGGGTTGACGACCGATTCAATAAAAAGCATTACCCTTCTGACAGCCGAAGGAGAGATAATTGAGGTTAATGATAAGCACTATCCTGATCTTTTCTGGGCCCTTCGAGGGGCTGGCAATGGCTCTTTCGGCATAGTGCTCGGCTTTACGTTTAAAATGCATTATGTGCCTCATGCAAGCACGCTCACTCTGACTTGGAATTGGACTCCAGATACTGTGACCGAAGTTTTTGCTGCGTGGCAAACATGGATTCAAACGTTGCCGAATACTATTACGACGGAGCTGGACTTAACGTATATGAATCATCAATTAGGAATAACTGTCTCAGCTGTTAAGGTAGGTAAAAAGCCCTTTACTGAATGGAAGAGCGCGTTTGCAAATCTTAATCCAAAAGTGAAGATCACACATGGAAGCTATCTTGATTCTGCACAGGTGTGGGCAGATAGAGCGCCATATCCATTCTTAAAGAGCAAATCAGAGATGATTTTTGAGCCCCTCGGAAGTCAACCTATCCAGTCAGCAATTACGTTTTTTGAGCAACTCAAGCTCAACAATCAGAGCTATTATGCTCTTTTTGAGCTTCAATCACTCGGCGGTGCGGTTTCCAAGGGCAATACTGCATACTTTCCACGAGCGGCTATTGCATGGTGGTATCATGTTATGTACTGGGATAAAGAGACCATGCAGCCGTATGCTTTGGAGCAGCTGCAAACCTTTAGCAATGATATTGCGCCCTTTGTCTCACCATACTCATACGCTAATATCGTTGATTACGACCTTGGAAATATCTACTTAAATGCCTATTACGGCACAAATGTTAACCAGTTGATTCAGATTAAGAGCAAATATGACCCTAATAACCTCTTCCATTGGAAGCAAAGCATTCCGCCGTGGAGATGAAATATCTAGTTGTATTTGAGAGCCTTTTACAAAAGGCTCTTGAGTACGAAATAAAAAAAATTATATGGTTCATGAAAGTGGCAACAAATAATTTTAACTTCCTTCACGGAACAAAAAACGAGTTTTAGATGAAAAATATATCATTAAACACGGCTCTTTTTTTCTTACTTTTGTCGAACTCGAGAATGGTTGCCCAACCAACAGCCGTTCCTGACTATATGAAGCCGTTTGCTCAGAATGAGGAAAAACCGGTCTCAAAAGAAAAAATCGCACTTCAGCAAATCTATTCTCTCAATGACGAAATGTTCTCTATTTATGATAAGTCACTCTCGATTTATCAAAAAAATTTCTTCGATCGCACGAATGTGATCATGGGATTGTTTAGCGGCGTGGGCGGCCGCTTCATTCTTTATCGAGCAGGTCAACCACCCCTGGAAGCGGAATCACCCCCGCCGCTCTACCGCTTAGCGAAATCGGTCGGCCATTCTGCTATGGCAACTTTTGATCTGTTGGCACCATATATTGCCAACCCTCAGGCCGATTTAATCTGGCTCACTAGTTTAAAGTCCTTTCGGGATCAGATTCAGACATCAATAGGCGGGCTTGATGAAGTAGACCTCAAGAAAGAAGATCGTGACCTATTACGCGATGTGCTCAAGCAAATTGCCGCTTTTATGGACAGATGCATTCAAAACAGTACATATACCTACGAAGAGCTTCAGACCTTCTCCCGAACGATTAAACCAGATCTAGCCAAGTTAATTGGTTTAGCAACACGCGTTCAGGTGGGCCACTGGTGGAAGGTGCTTGAGGGATGGAAGCAGATGCTCGGTAAAGATTGGGATCAAACATATGGCTTGAGTAATACCATTTATGTCGCACACCAAAACAACATTTTGTTCTCGATTCTCGTACAGTTTTTTGGAGAGAACGCTATAAATGATCGTCTCATTCTTCTGGAGACGACAAACTTTACCACTACCCCCGAACTCATGTTAGAGGCATTCACACGTATTGTTTCAGATCGAATGATCGGAGAGATCTTTTTCAAAAATAATCACCTCATGGATTTCGAACTGCTCGGTGGCGGTGCGCGCATAGCAATCGAAGCTGAAGCAGCCAAAAGAGGGCTTAAAGCCATACTGCCGCCTCTGGTTCCATTCAATAGTCATGAATGGCCATGGAAAACAGATCCAAAATCGGGTACAGGACCTGCCACGATGGAGGAAATTCATTGAAAAGGTATGAATCATCAATGGATGTCCCTCTAAACAGTGAGCCAAAATTAGCCTTAATAACAAAATTAAGAGTGAACTCTTTAGACGCCGGAAAGTATCTTGACTGGCTCGCACGATTGATGATGGCCGGCATGGAGTCTCCTGGAGCCTTAAATTCTGAGATTATTCCTCCCTTCTCTTCACGGGATACTGAGTGGGTACTTGTTCAGCGCTTCAGCAGTAAGGAGCAAATTGACGCGTGGAGAAAATCGGATAAGCATCAGAACTTGAAAGATGAGCTCACACCCTATCTTGACAGTAAAAATTTCACCATTATGGAATGGATAGACTCTGTGTATGGCACTGTTGGAAGCATTGCTGTAGGCGTTGTAACCCATGTAAAAGAGGGACAGGAGGCTGCCTATTTCGCATGTGAAGGAAAATATCAAGCAGCCCAAGCGCGAGCTCCCGGTTATCGAGGGGCGTACGTGCAGCCTCCCGAGCGGGGCGCCGCAGGATTGTGGACTACTCTTATTAGATTTGATTCGCAAAGCTCTATGGATCGCTGGTTTTCCTCAGAAGAGCGTAAGAAGGTACAGGCTGAATCTGGTCAGTTTGTCAGGTCAACCGATTTTCAAAATGTTGCGACCTCATTTCCTGGATGGTTTCCAAATGAAACTAAGGGTGGGGGAGGTCCTCCTAATTGGAAAACCGCCCTGCTCATTCTTCTCGGCCTCTATCCGATAGTGATGCTCGAAATCAAATTCTTGCTTCCGCTCATGCACAATTATAATCTGGCGTTGTCTAATTTCTTTGGCAACATAGTGAGCGTTGCCTTAACTACTTGGGTATCAATGCCTCTCTTTATTAGATTCTTCAAATCGTGGCTGTTTCCCAATGAGAGAACGCCTCGTTGGGTACCTTCGGCAAGTATTCTTGCTATTGTATTTTTACTTACTATTGAGATCCTGCTCTTTTGGAGGTTGTTTTAAGTGGCAAAGAGAGAGGACCTATCAATGCAAGCGGGCACATACTCCAATCAGCTTATTTTCTGGCTTAATGGAGTTAAAGTCTCCCTCTCTAATCCCGATCCCTCTGTCATGTTAACCGATTATCTGCGTGAAGTGGGTTTGACAGGTACCAAGGTTGGATGCGGGCAGGGCGGATGCGGCGCCTGCACGGTCATGCTCTCCCATAAAAATCCAAAAGATGGAACACCGGTTCATAGGCCTATAAACGGTTGCTTACGCCCCTTATGCTCGCTTGACGGTATGATGGTGACGACTACTGAGGGAATTGGCTCTGTCCATGAGGGTTTAGACCCAACCCAATTCTGCATTTCTAAATGCAATGGCAGCCAGTGCGGTTTTTGTACCCCTGGTTTCGTTATGAACACGCACGCCTTTCTCCAAGCAAATCCCTCTGCTTCTCAACAGGAGATCGAGAATATTTATGGGGGCAATCTTTGCCGCTGTACAGGCTATAGGCCGATTCTTCATGGCATGCGTACGCTTGCCTCTGATTATGATGCCAAAGCTGATGAATCCCAGAAATGTCTCATTGACCCCTCATTTAATGTTCCATGCAAGAAAAAAAGTACCCATATCAATCTGGATGCCCTTCCAGCTGCTGATCAGCCGCCAAGATCGCTTTGTTTCAAAGGTCCCGATCATGAATGGATTCGCCCTGTCACACTTGCAGAAGTCTATCGGCTGAAGAAGAAATATGTTAGCGAAGCGGGACGTCAAGCTGTCAAGCTTGTGTGCGGTAACACAGGTTCTGGCGTTTATCAACATGAGCATCCTCGATATCTGATCGACATCTCTTCAATTGTTGAGCTGGGAAAAAAAGAGGAAACTGATTCAGGGCTTGATGTTGGTGCTGCAGTCACTATTCAAGAGCTAATGAATTTCATCTCAATAGTAATAAAACAGCGACCCGCTCATCAGACCACAGGTCTCAAAGAATTCAAACGGCATGCAGAATTCATTGCAGGTCTTCAGGTTCGCAGTTCAGGTAGTATCGCCGGCAATATTTTCATGGCACAAGATCATGCCGATCACGGTGCGCCATTCCCATCCGATGTATTTACGATTTTAGCAACTCTTGGAACAGCAGTAACTATTGGCTCTCAAGAGTATGCAGGTGGATCAAAACTGTTTGCCTTAACCGATATGCCAAAGGTACAAGAGCTGCCTGAAGATGCAGTCATTGTATCTTTTCATATTCCATATACAGGGCCTCATGAGTACGTGCAGACCTATCGGATCTCGCGAAGAGTGCAGATGGCCCACGCGATTGTAAATGCAGGTTTTAGGTTCCTCTTAAGTGACAAGAAAGATCTTGTAGCATCAGCCACGATTGTTTATGGCGGTCTTGCATCCCTTAACTGTCGAATGAGTACGACGGAGCAATTCCTGTTAGGAAAACCACTTAATAACGAAACGTTGAAAGCAGCCTTAACTACCCTTAAAAAGGAAGTAGAGGCGTTGACAATACCAGAAGATGAAGAGGGAATTAGTAGGGAATATAGGTGTCAGCTAGCAGAGAATTTCTTCTACAAATTTTTCCTTCATATCACTCAAGCAGTCAATCCAAAACTTATCAGCCCTGAAAATGTGTCAGCTGCAAATCATGACGTACGCCCGCTCTCAACCGGTAAGCAAGAATACAGTGAATATCCAGAGCTCTTCCCCTTGACCAAGCCCATTATCAAGCGAGCGGCATTTGTGCAGGCTTCAGGAGAGGTCAAGTACACGCAGGATGTCGGGCTCCCGCTTGGCGGTTTGCATGGTGTCATGGTGAAAAGTATCAGGCCGCATGCCCGTTTTTCTTTTACCAAGAATGTCTCAGGGTTAAATGAGCTTAAGGAGCTCTTAGTTAAGAAATATCCAGGAGTTAAGGATTTAATTACAGTCGCGGATATTCCAAAAGGGGGCGAAAAACTGGTAGGTCTCGGCGGCGACGATCCCGTATTCTGTGACGGTATTGTGACCTCTGTTGGTGCACCTATAGGCATGGTGGTTGCTGATTCAATTTCAATTGCTTCTAAGGCTGCCACATTTGTCGAGAATGAATGCATTCATTTTGAAGATCTTCATGCCGTAATTTCTATTGAGGAGGCAATTAAGCAGAATACAGAATTGCCTATGATACGAAAGTCGGCAAATGAAGATGAGGACATACAGCAGCGCATTCCTACAATTACCCGTGACGGTAGTAATATGGAATGGCTGAAAAATCCAAAGAAGCCAATGCCAGGCACTGAAGTTGTACATGGATTATTCCGAACCTCGACTCAAGCCCATTTTTATCTAGAGACGATGTGCGCAATGGCCGTTCCAGATGCGTACGACCAAATGACCATTTATTGCTCCACACAGAATCCCAATGGTACTCAGGCGACCGTTGCCCGAGCACTTGGAGTCAGCCTCAATCAAATTACTGTCGTTCTTGAACAAATCGGCGGTGGATTTGGAGGCAAGCAGCACCGAGCAAACATCGTTGGTGCGCAAGCAGCTGTAGCAGCCTACAAACTCCGTCTACCTGTGCGCTTGCTCTTTGATCGCTCTACGGACATGCAAATGGTCGGAAAAAGGCATCCCTACTTGGGCGAGTATCACGTCGCATACACCAGAGAGGGGATGATAAAGGGTATGCGTATCGATCTCAATTCAGATGCAGGCGATACGTATGATGCAACGTTTGCTGTCATGGATTCTAGTTTATTAAACCTCGATCAGTCGTATCAAATTGATACCTTACAGGCTAATGGAAAGGCATTCCGAACAAACAAGGCGAGCAATACCGCCTTCCGCACGTTTGGAGTCGTGCAAGCTTGGGCAATTGTAGAGAATGCTATTGAACATGTGGCTTTTCAATTAAGTAAAGACTTGGGCCGCAAGGTCTTGCCTGAAGAAATTCGTTATAAAAACATGTACCGAAATGGGACTGAAGATTCGTACGACGTCACCCATTTTGGTCAAAAGCTGGACTTCTGCAATATCCGTACCATTTGGGATGACCTGTATAGGTCATCTGAATTCGAAAAACGACAAAAGGACGTGGAAACGTTCAATCGACAAAACCGCTGGAGAAAGAGAGCGATTGTCATGGTTCCTCAGAAGCATGGCATAGGCTTCACTGAGCCTCGGGGATCTTTAAACTCATCGAGTGCTTTAGTCACAGTCAATATGTCCGATGCCTCCGTTTTCATATTCCATGGTGGAGTGGAGATGGGGCAGGGGTTGAACACGAAAATGGCACAGCTCGCTGCCAATACTCTGGGAATCCCTTTAGAATTCATTCGGATTGGAGGGAACAATACCAATGCAATCACTAACTGCCCTCCAACTGCTGCATCAACCGGTTTTGATTTAAACGGAGGAGCAGTAGAGAAAGCGTGCCGGATCCTAAGAACCCGTCTGGAAGATTTTTGCCGGGAATTAGAACAGCTCACTCCCCATTCCTGCATAGAAGATTGGCGTACCAAGTGGCCAGAAAAGTGGAAAGAAATTGTTTTTCAAGCCTGGTTTCAGAGAGTTAATTTGAGCGTTTCAGAACTGTATAAGACTCCTCATTACAAAGGTCCGACGGCACGAAATCCAAGAGGTAAGCCCTTCATGTATTACGCGTATGGGGCAGCAGTCACAGAAGTTGAAATCGACGTTTTAACAGGCGAGTTTACGGTCTTGCGAGCAGATGTCGTATGTGATGTCAACAAATCTCCCAATCCAGCCATTGACATTGGACAGCTTGAGGGAGGCTTCGTTCAAGGCATCGGTTTTGCTACCACTGAAGAGCTTGTCTACAATGAAGAGGGGAGGCTTGTGACCGATAACATCTGGAGCTACAAACCTCCCTGCAGTAAGACGATTCCGATCGATTTTCGTGTTCGGCTGCATCCTGTTGATGAAGTGCGAAACGCTCGAGAACTATTGGCTGAGCAGCAAGCAGTAAAGTCTTCCAAGTCTTTCACAGAGTCCTCCTTTACTCTCGGAGCTTCAACCTATATTGCGATTAAACAGGCTATTAAGGAAGCTCGGCTAGAATTAACAGGTAAAAACGAATGGCTCGATATGAACTTGCCGATGACTTGCCAACGCATCCAGATGCTTTGTGGAGTATCAACCGAGTCGTTGACTCTTTAGGAGCCTTATATGCGAACTATCTATGAAAAATTCAATGAGCTCTATTTTTCAAATATTCCCTTTGTTGTGGTGACGTTAGTTGATGTCATTGGAAGTTCCCCACAAAACACGGGAAGTAAGATGATAGTCACTCAAGAGGGATTGTATGATGGCACTATTGGGGGAGGGAAGGTTGAGTTTAAAGCGATAAACGAAGCCAAAGCCTTGTTAGAAAATAAATCTCTTCAGACAGCCTTCTGTGAGTGGAATTTGAAAAAAGATATCGGAATGTCGTGTGGAGGTGTTGTACGATTATATTTTGAGGCATTTCACTCAAAAACATGGAAAATTGCCGTTTTTGGAGCAGGCCATGTGGCCAATGCGCTCATTCCACTTCTTCTCTCTTTAGATTGCCAAATTCGCTGTGTCGATCCACGCGAGGTGTGGTTAAATAAACTTCCTAAATCCCATAAATTAGCTTTAATACACACAGAAGATATGAAATCTGAAGTGAAAAATCTGGATAGTGATACATATGTGTTATTAATGACGATGGGACACACCACCGATTTACCGATTCTGCTCGAAATTTTACGAACCAAGCAATTTCCTTACTTAGGTGTGATTGGTAGTAAAGCAAAAGCTGCGCGCATTAAAAAAGACATTGAAGAGGCTGGATTACCCGCTTCAAGTAAAGAGGCGTTTTATTGCCCCATAGGTTTAGATTTAGGCAATAATCATCCGCAAGAGATTGCTATTAGTGTTGTTGCTCAGCTTATTCAGGAACGAGATCGAATTCTCGAACATTAAGGATCGCTGTCATGGTTAAATTATTTCTTACGACTATTTTTATGAGTGTATGTATGGGTACAGGTACTATCTCAGCCCAATCGTTTTGGGATATGAAGCCAGGAGAGGTGCGGAAACTGTTCAATGACAAGGCGTTCGCTATTAAAGCGGAAACACCCGAAGTTCATGATGTAAAAAATATCACCATTACTGAGAGCGGGCGGACAACCCCGTTGCGTATCTACATACCCAACGAAGACAAAAATCTCCCCATCATTCTTTTTATTCATGGAGGAGCATGGGTGGCAGGTAATTTAGACACTCATGACAACCTGGCACGTTATTTGTGTAGAGGCGTTCAAGCATTAGTTGTTTCTGTCGGCTATCTAAACCCGCCCGAGGGCAAGTTTCCGCTTCCCTTAGAACAGTGTTACGATGCTCTCCTTTGGATTGTCAAAAATGCTCCAGAATTTCACGCCGACAATAAACGCTTGGCTATTGCCGGAGATAGTGCGGGTGGAAATATGGCGGCTGGATTATGCCTCTTAGATCGTGATCGGAAAGGTCCAAAAGTTGATTTACAAGTTTTAATTAATCCTGTTGTTGATCTGACCTGTGGCGGAACCATTCAACGTCAGGGCGATGCGCTTGATAATGAAAGGTGGTATGCGACCCAATACGTACAGAAACCGGATGACGTCATGAATCCTTATGTCTCTCCCCTTATGGCTAAAAACGTAAGCGATCTTCCCCCTACACTTATTCTGTTAGCTGAGAAGGATGGCTTTCGTATGAGTGATCTAAAATATGCTGATCGATTAATCGAGGCAGGAGTACCTACAAACACGTATACTCAGTGGGGCGTTGGTCATTTAGCGGGAAATGGAGCGCGCGCCTCTTTACTTGCTCAAGAATCTCTCGATGTGGCAGTAGCTGCTCTTCGAGGGGCATTTTTTAGAAATACCCCTTTGGAGTCTATTGCAAAAGGCTCTCAATTCTAAAATCTCAATGCAAATGGGAAATTGAAAATCATTTAAAAAGTTTGAAATTTAATTGAATAATGGTATAATTAAGTTCGTGAAGCAAGAGGATAAAGCTCTTGAAACGATAGGTTAAATAGATGGAACTGAGTTTTGAAACTAATGGATATAATAACAAAGCAATTTGACCATAGACTTGCCGATCTTGCTTGGAGCCTTTGGAATGAATTAGGGGTTGCTGGTACGCACCCTCGCAAACATAAAAATTGTTTGATTAATCTTGAAGAACTTATCATTTTGACAGTAGTTATTGCAGAATCTGATCCGCGCCTTCGAGATGAAGCCTTAGATTGGTGCTCGCGTAATCATCATTTTGTTTCAATAAGTCGTCTTCGAACTCTTATAAAAATTCTTGGTGAACCTGTTTATTTGCCATTTTCAGTATTTGCGATGACGTTGAATTCAATTTCTCAATCGAATTGGCCGATTTTTTCAAATGCAAAACCTTTGAAATTTAAACCTAGCGGGAAATCATCTCCTCCGCAATGCGATGCCCCTGCGCTGCTTGGATTGCGTTTGAGAGCCCTGTTTGGTGTTGGAGCGCGCGCAGATTTGCTCACATTTTTTTTAACACAAAAAGAAACTGTTTTTACGGCAGCCGATACAGTTGAGATCGGGTACAGCAAACGAAGCCTGGCGGATCTACTAGATAATCTTGTGCAATCTGGGTTGCTTGTTACATCTGTAGTTAGAAACCAGCGAAAATATGAGTTAGTACTAAAAGAACAACTTAAAAAAGTTGTTGGCGAACTTCCAAAAGTAGCCCCGCCTTGGAGTCGGATTTTAGAAGTATTAATTTCTCTGCGTTCTAATCTCCAACAAGTAGATAAAAACTCAATAACTACAAATGTAGTGACTATGCGTACTACCTTATTACGTATAGAAGATCTTCTGCCTTCGATTATTTCATCTGCACCTTCACTTCAATCTGATCTTAACCAATATTGGGAAGCTTTTACTCAATGGTTATTAGAAATCCTCAATGCAATTGCAAATGGTAATTTTCGAGGGGACTTTGAAGTGGCTGATGATTTTGAAAAAACAATCTCTTCCCTTATGCAGGATCTATACAACGTAGAAGATTGCTTAGATGGAATAGAGTGCATTATCAGCTGTGCCAAAGAAGATCTAGCAAAACATTCTGTGGTTTTTAAAGAAAACTATCAACTCTGTTTAAGTTATATCAATGAACTTGATGCAGCTTTAAAAAAATTTCTTGCCTTTCCATTCCATCAGTTAATGGATGTTAAGCTTTCAGATATTCCTTATCAATTTTCAAAAAATAACCTGCCTCTTTTTTTGAAACTTATCGCAGAATTTCCTTCACTGAATCTTATTACAAATCCGCGTCTCGCTTTAAAGCAGTATGAGATCCTTCAAATTGAATTAAATAAACTTCAAGAGTTTATGTATGAATTTAGGGATCAATTGAAAAAAAGTTACTTTTTGAAAACAAATGCGAATTTGCTCACTTTGTCGCCTAAATTATATAAGCGGCATGTGGTTTTGAAACTATTTTCCTCTTAATTTTCTTGCTTTCATGTAGGGCTACCCACTTTTTTCAATAAAATAACACAATCGCAAGCCTGACACTGTCATGACAGTGTCAGGCTATGCAGCTAGGGTGTTACGAAACACAGCCCTTTTTTACAAATATCGCTGCAGTTCCCAATTGGTTACTGTTTTTTGAAATTGCAGCGCTTCTGCAGATTTCATTTTCACAAATTCGTTGATGAATGTCTGATTGAATAGATCTAGCATGGCTTCTGAATTTTCAAAGTTTACGAGCGCTTGATGAAGTGATGATGGCAATGTTTGAATGTTGCGATCTTGAATTTGCTGTAAAGATAGCTTAAATAAATTCTCTTCAGTCGCCGGCACGATTTGTTCATTATTAATGACGCCAGCAAGGCCAGCTTGCAATAAGAAAGTACATGCTAAATAGGGATTGCACAATGCATCAGGAGACCGTATTTCTGCACGAGCTGCGTAGGGCTGGTTTTTATTGATTTGCGGTATACGAATCAATGCACTGCGATTTTTCTTCGCCCAGCAAACGTACACGGGCGCTTCGTAGCCAGGAACTAATCTTTTAAATGAATTGATGGTGCTGTTTAAAATAATTGCTCCATCTTGGATTCTGTTTAAAACTCCGGCAATAAAATTATGAGCGAGGGGGGATAAGAGTGCATCGTCGTCTGCGTCGAAAAACAAGTTAGTATTAGTTTGAACATCAGCAACACTAAAATGCATATGCATACCACTCCCGTTCATGCCTAAAAATGGTTTTGGCATGAATGTTGCAATCAGACCATGATTGCCAGCAACTTGCTTTATGATATGTTTTGCGAGCATGATTTGGTCAGCAATATTTATTGCTGTATCGTATTGAATGCTAAATTCATGCTGCCCTGGAGCGACTTCGTGATGCAATTTTTCGATGATTACGCCATTTGCTAAGAGCGTTTGCATCATTTCTAATTTAATATTTTCATGTTTTTGCTGCAGTTCAACACCAAAATAATAACCGGTATCCCAAGGAATTAATTCGCCGGCGCTATTTTTTTCGAGCAAGAAAAATTCGATTTCAGGCCCTACATAAAATGTGTAGCCGAGTTTTTCAGCATTTGCTATCGCGCTGTTAAGTAAGTAGCGAGGGTCTGCAGGATAAGAAACATTTTCATCTTGGTAAACGTTTGCAAAAATGCGAGCAGTTTTTGGTTGGTTTTTTATCTTGGGATTTATAAAAAAACTGTTCAAATCTAACGCTAGATGCATGTCGCTATCAAAAATATTGCTGCATCCTGGAATTGACGATCCATCAAATTTTAAACCGTTGTCTAACGCTGATTCAAATTGAACAGCCGGAATGACAACCTCGTGAAAGTTACCCGACAGAGCTGTAAAGTATACATGGACGAATTCGACATTCGCTTGCAAAGATTGATCCACTACACCAACGGATGTTATTTCTTGTGCAGCAAGATTGGTAGTTAGTACATTGGGTAGAAATAATAAAGAGCATGTAAGCAGCGATGAGATGGCTTTTTTCATTACGATTCCTCTTTTGTGTGAGTGAAAATATCGCGGCACACAGTATAAAAAAGTCGTAATGAAGGCAACTTAAGAACAATCTACCGCCAGGATATAGCGCTCAAGATTGAGGCTATATGGCTCCTGCCATTTCTAATAAATCGGTTACTTCCTCTTTGCCTAATTCTTGGGCATAGGTGAGCGCTGTTTTATTGCCGTCTATAGAAGTCTTGCTCAATTTATAATTGACGTCGGCACCGCTGTTAATGAACATTTCAACGATTTCTGGTGTTGAATAGATGACTGCATAGCTAATGAGCGGCATCATCCCATACACACGTTCATCTGTCACACGGTTATAGGTAATCGCGTTGACATCGGCACCGGCCTCAATGAGAATTTTGATAATTTCAACCGTTTCTTCATCACTGCCTCGATCTAGGGCATATCGCAAGACTGGGTTTAGCGCGCGCAGCATCTCGCTATAAGCTTCGTTTACATCCTCTCCGTTGTTGATGAGCCATTGAACTGTCGTTGGTGATTGGCCCGACTCTATTGCTATCATTAAATCTGTAGGTCCAACAGACGCGGAAAGGCAGGAAGATGCAAGGAGGCAGAATATAAAGAGAGCAACTTTCTGACTTGAGATACATTTGGTTAATTTTGAAAACATAAAAGCACTTAATTTGAATTTAAAACAGGAGCGATCAAGCATACCACAAAAGCTAAAAACAACAAACCTTGACATTCTCCAGAGAACTATCTATAAAATTTTTTAATGAGCCAAAAATGTGGTTCGACCTGTTCTCTTCGGAACATGAACTCATAGGAAATTCTATGCAGATAATGAAATGGCTCATTGTAAGTCTCCTTTGCTTCGCTTTTAACAGTGCAATTCATGCTGTAACTACAGTGATAACTTCCATTCCATCCAGCGGCATTGTGATCTCTGCGCCTGGAACCTATGTTTTAGGGAACGATATCACATGGAGCCCAACCGGAGCTGGGCAAGCGATTTCCATCGTGTCGAGCGATGTGACTCTTGATTTAAAAGGATATACCCTCTCAAGTACAACTACCCAGTTCAACACCATTGGAATCTTAGCGACACAGGTCGCAAACGTGACCATCAAAAATGGAACCATTGCAAACCTCGCTTTGAATGGGATTCAATGTAACAAATGCGTAAACGTTCTGATTAAAAAAGTCACAGTAGATGGCTTGAACTTGGAAAACACAGCTACGTTTATTATTCCTGTAGGAATATACACAATTGGTTGTAGCACTGTTCTCATCGACAAGTGCACAGTGAAAAACATCAATGTTTTGACAGATTCAATGGCAGCAATTCAGCTGTCAGCAACGCTTAATTCGACAGTCTCAAACTGCGTTGTCAAGAACTTGCTCAATAGAGATGGCGCATGTACTGGCATCGGCCACCTACTCTGCGATTATGCGGTAGTAAAGTCATGTACTTTGGATACGATCAAGAGCGAGTTCATTAATAATCTCAACACGGAAGGACACACAGCGATTGGACTTATACCCTTCATTTCTCTAAATCTCTTGATAGAAGATTGCAAAGTTTCAAACGTTATAGGCTGCTGCGATGATGCTCACGGCATCAGTGTCTTTGAGTGCATCAACGCAGTAGTTAAGAATTGCAAAGTAGATAACGTTTTAGATGGGGCAGGAGCCGCCCAAACAGGTGCTAAAGCTACAGGAATTGAAGTCTACGCCAATAATGTTGAAGTGATTGACTGCGTAGTTAAAAACATTAAGGCCATTAATCCTCAAGATAAGCAGGCAACAGGCTTCAGCGTTGCACAAAGTGTCGGGGTTAAATTCATCCGCTGCCGAGCTGAAAATGTCAAAGTCGTTGATCAGAATGGAAAGCATTATCCAGCTCTCGGATATGGGACCGGCTTTGGCTGGGCTCCAGACCCACGTATTTTAAAGCCCGCACAGAACGTCCTCTATAAGGACTGCGTTGCGAAAAAGTGCCAGCTGGGATTTGATTCCTTCTTCCACCTTGATTCTGTCTGGAAGAATATTCATTCCGACGGGAATGAAATCCCTGTTTTGAATGACAGCCATGATCAAAGGACTGTTTCTTGCGATCCCTGTTCTGAGTGCGGCTGCCTGCAGATAGGCTGTGCTCCTGCTCCTTTTGCAGTTACGATATTGAACATCGCGCAGAACAATAAATTCGAACATGTACAAGTGAGATAGTGCAACTGAGATAGCATCAACTTTAAGAGCTTCATGGAGATTTTATGCAGATAATGAAATGGCTCATTGCAAAATGGCTCATCGCAACCCTACTTTGCTTCACTTGTACTAGCCCAGTTACTGCGTTGAGTGAATTCACTCAGAGTAAATCTTCAACTCACGTGATTTCTGAAATTCCCGCAGGCGGCATTGTGATCAGCTCTCCTGGAACCTATCTGTTCAAAAAAAATATCAAATGGCATCCAAGCGGCAACGGGCAAGCGATTTTGATCACAGCAAATGATGTGACCCTTGATTTGCAAGACCATACTCTCAAAAGTGCAACAACGCAGTTCAATACCACTGGAGTTTTGGCGACAGCAGTCTCAAATCTGGTCATCAAAAATGGAACCATCAAAAACATGGCCTACAAAGGGGTTGAATGCGATGGCTGCACCAACCTTTTGATTAAAAACATAACCGTAGATGGATTGAACCTAGAAAACACAGCGGTCTATACAGTCCCTGTTGGAATACTCGCGAGCAGCTCGAGCAATGTCGTAATTGAAAAGTGCAAAGTGAAAAATATCGATGTGAAAACAGGTTCACTTGCAGCCATTCAACTGACAGCAACGATCTCTTCAAAAGTCTCGGACTGCCACGTCAAGAATTTGAACAACAAAGATGGCGCATGTACGGGGATTGGCCATCTAGCCTGCGATCAAGCTGTAGTGGACTCATGTACTGTTGATAAGCTCAAAGCTGAGTTCATCGATAATCTCAACACAGAAGGGCACACAGCAATTGGACTTGTTCCTGTTACCTCTACAAACCTTCTGATACAAAACTGCAAGGTTTCAAACATTACAGGCTGCTGCGATGATGCGCATGGCATGAGTATCTTTGAGTGTCTCAATGCTCAAGTAAAGAACTGCAAAGTAGAAAACGTTTTAGATGGTGCGGGAAAAGCGCAAACAGGTGCCAAAGCTACTGGCATTGAAATCTACGCCACCGGAGTGCAAGTGATTGATTGCAAGGTGAAGAACATTACAGCTATCAACCCTCAAGATCAGCAGGCATCAGGCTTTAGCGTTGCTCAATGTGCTGGTGTTACTTTCAGCGGCTGCCATGCTGAAGATGTCAATGTCGTTGACGAGCATGGAAAGCATAACCCGCTGCTCGGATATGGCACAGGCTTTGGCTGGGCTCCAGATCCAAGACCCGAATTTCTTTTGCCAGCTGTTGGTATCTTCTATAAGGAGTGCACTGCGAAAAGGTGCCAGGTGGGATTTGACTCTTGGTTTCACATCGCTTCGGTCTGGGAAGATATTCATTCCATCTGCAATGAAATTCCTGTTTTGAATCGAGGTACGTATAAGAGGACTTTTTCTTGCAATCCCTGCTCAGAATGCGGCTGCATGCAAGTGGGCTGTTTCCCGGCTCCCAATATTGTCACGGTATATAACGTCGCAAGCAACAATACATTCTGGAATGTTGAAACGCAGCAATGTGGGGATTGAGAGCAGCGGTTCGCTAAGGCTGTTTTCAAGGCTGTAGTCAAATAAGCTAAGCAAATAGGATTATTCTATTTTGCCTTCCTTTTTAACAGACTCTTCCTTCTCTTCCGTATCATCCTTGCGTTTGCGGGATTTATACAAATGGGAATTCCGAAGCCATGCAAGATTTTTGACAAGATTCGTGGTATCTAATTTTTCTTCTGGGTCTTTTTCAAATCCAAGGCCATCCGTGACTTCAATCATAGACAAAGTCTTTGTAATTATTTCACGGTATCTTTCTATCTCAGCCATTGGAGCAAGTACTTTCTCGTTCCAATATTCTAAACTTATCTCCTTAGGACGAACAGGCTTGCCACTATTTGCAAACAAATTACTTTTAGCAGAGCTTGCGTTTCCGACAGTAGATAAGAACACATTCATTTGTTTCTGTTCAAATGAACTAGGCATTCTCTGTTCGCTTGTTACCAGTTTATATTCGGTATCGTCAGTCAGATCGATTTCTTTTTTATACTTCTCCTGGATAGTAAGCAGCATATTACCAAGCGTATCGTACACTTTTTTGATTAAAAAAGTTGGTTTCAACAGCCAAATGGCGGCAAGCACATTGTTTTTGAGACGTTCAACAGCTTCTAAAAGCCGTTTACTATTTGTCGTATTTTCAATTACGTTCGAAAATTCATCTTTTGAAAAATCGATCTTCCCTAAGCTTTTTATATATAAATAATCGCGTAAACCTTCGAAAAACGCCTGAAACTCGGTACTATTAGTCCCAGCTTCTGGAATAGTACCAAATACTTCAGAGTTTTGCTGCTTAGTGATAAAATCATCGATTTTTTTTGCCGATTTAAATCCCTTAAAAACCGCTTGGATCGGATTCTCTTCAGTTACTGAATCTCCGAGCTCTCGAAAAAAACTTTCAATGGAACTGATATTGCTTGTGAGTTCAATATTTTGATAACCGATTTTCATAGATCTCCATTTATTAATAATATAACAATTATAAAAAACAATTAAAATTCAGTCAAATTTACTTTAGAGGATAGTGGATAAATAGTTATCGCTATTCATTCCACCACCCTCTCACATCTTGTCTCAGCGAGACTCAAAATAGATCGGTGATCTTCTGAGTAAGGTGAGTTATTTATTTTGAGTTTGGAGTTTCTACAGCTTGTAATTGAGCAGTCAGATTAAGGTGCATGGGATCAATTTTCACCGTGTTGCCGGTTGCACCATCAATCAAGAATCCTGGGAAAAATAGTAGATTCCATAAGCCGCATGGTTGGAACTTAGCGTTAACCATCATCGCCTGCTCATGATATCCATCCTTTTTCAGGACCAGAGTCTTTCCGCCATAAATATACGTTGGAAGTGTAACAGTCGCGGGCGTGGTACCACAACGCTGTCCATCAACGTAAATGCCTGCACCCCGAGGAATGGAATCTACAGCTACGGTACGTGTATTGTCCCCAACAATGGTTGCGCAGCTAGTTAAGGATAAAAAAGTTATGGACAAGACTACAATTTGAGTTGTTCTTTTAAATATTTTTTTCATTTTATGCATATATATCCTTTGCAATGTTTAACTAATCGTGAAATTAGTTTAATTGTTAATTATCATGATTAAAGTGATTTTGCTTCAACCTTAATTGGTTGAGATGGGGTCAGGCCTGTTGGAGTGCATCCAGAGGGAAACTGGGTCGGGATTTTGGCATTTTCAGGATGTCATTCTTACTAATTAGTGGATATTTATTTTTATCGATTCTTTAGTTTCATATGGGCTAATCGCCTTGTTTTGGCTAATGAATATCCTTGCATGAGACTGTTATCGATGCTGAACTTGCTTCAGCATCGATTTGTTAATAGCCCTTTGTTAGGATCTTGGTAGAGTAGCTCCATACTTTGAAAGAAGCTCTATAACGGTTCTTTTATAAACAAATTGACCAATTGTCTTATCTGGCATATGCAGAGCGAACCAGAGAGAGCATCCATCATTGCCTTCAAATGGTATTTTTGGATGTTTTTGTGAGTAGTTGGGATCGGCATCTTGCCCTAGTAGGTAACAAAGCATGTCTAACGCAGGAAGTGGATAATTCATATGAGTTTTGATTTGGATCATTTCCTCTTCCACAAGGTTAAGAGCATACCTAACATAATTGCTATCATTGATCTCGACTCCAAGATCGAGCAAGAGTGATACGAGTTTTTGATTTTTGCTTTCTATTGCGGCATTTAATTGCTTTCTTAAGTGAATGTTCGCACCACGTTTAATTAGGTATTTTGACATTTTCAAATCACCCCTTTGAAGGACAAAATACAGTGAAATACCTTCGGAAGCGTTAACATCTACTCCCATATCTATAAATTTGATAATAAGGTTATCAATTCCAAAACGACATGCACCAATTAGAGGTGAAAATACAGGCTCACCCTTTACCGATATTCCCCTTTCTAGCAGTGTGTAGATCACCTTAAGCTGAATTGGGGTAAGTCCTGTCTCAATGTTGTTTTGTGTTGTCCATGCTTCGTAAATAAGCCTCTCAAGAGCGTTTATTTTTTGCGGAGATCCGGGCATGAATGGATCTTTTTGATTAATATTCCCAGTTCCTGCTTGCTCGGCTAAAACCAAGGCCGTTTCAAATTCTTTGATTTCGATTGCATAATTTAAAGCTGACCATCCATTTGGGTTGTTATGACACTTTTTTATTGTTTGGCTGTGTACATTTGCTAAGCGTGTAATTTCGTTCCCATTTAGCAAGGGTCCAGTATTTGGTTTATTTTGTGAATAAGCAGATGTTTGTGCTGAAACTATGATTATAAAACTCACTAATTTCAATAATTGGTTCATTGACAATCCCTTTGAATTTATTTTTGCTAATAAAATTAATTTATAGATTAATTTCGTAAATAATAACAAAGTGATTGTCAAAGGTATACTCATAATCATTTCTTTTTTCGATTTGTAATTTGTTGATGTGAAAACGGTCTAATGTGTATTTTTTATTTAAAATTCACAAATAAATTAAAATACTGTAATATTTAAAACCGTAAATTAAACAACTCAAAAGGTACTTATGAAAAAATTGTTTCTTGTATTGTCTTTGTTCATTTCATTTACAGCTCAAATGACAGCAAGTGATGCGAGTTTCTATCACCAAGAAGCAGCTAAAGACTTTGTTGCTTCAGGCGATATGACAAATTCTCCAAGTTTTGAGTACCTCGCAGTGAACATCATCAACGAGGAAAACATCCAGTGTGCTCGCAGCATGGGTTGTTCAAGTACATGTTCAAGTGGATGTTCAATGCAATGTTCCTCAACATGCTCCATGCGTTGTGGTCGTTAAACACAACTTTTGGAATGCTCCAATGAAAATATCATCTTCATATCTCAAACATGTTTATTGGATTGGAGCATTCTTGCCTTTGATTTTGAAGGGGCTTGGCAATGCTTTTTTAATGAAAATTAGTGTAGCTTTGCCACTAAGTTGCTTTCTTGTACACGCTCTTTCTATCCATAGTAATCGTTCCATTATTATCACAGCTCTTCTATCTCTTTTAGTTTTATTTGAATGGCCTCTTGTGCATCTTATGGGTTTTTGGGCGTTCGCTTCTATTGCCATCTTAGGTCAAACTACCGTAGGGCGTGCTCTCGCCTCTACGTTTTTAGGTTTATGGCTACTGCAATTAACGGATTTAGGATCTTGGTCAGCTCATCCTTATTTTGCTGCTCCAACCTTTATATTCCTTTACTACATTGGGATTCAATTACAGGTCCGACTCCTTTACCCTTTAGCTTTTACATCAATCATATGCACGCTAGGTCAACTCTACATAATATATACAGTAGAGCCAACGGTTACCATAAGCCAGGATCCTCATGTAGCACGAGGTTATAGTCCAGGTCCGATGCTTGCAAAAATATTGAACGGCATTACAGTCCATCCAGGTCATACTGAAGGGGATATTGCAATCTCGAGCCTTATCTTCGATCAGGGACCTCATAACGCAAATCAATTGATTGTGTTGCTAGATGAGCACGATATACAATTTGATGACCCCAGAAAGGTGCTAATACCACATAATGCTCAACAAATAGAGCCATGGTTTTGCAATCAGTTATTTGGCAATCAATACATTTTAGAAGCTGTCGCACGAGATGGACTGTGGATGGCAAACCTTGGTGGAAGTCTTAAGCCAAAAGGCAAACTTCTTTTAGGGTCTTTGAGCCACGCTGGACATCAAACTTTTACACCTCTTGTACTCAAGGTTGGAAAATACGTTTATGTGCAAGATTCAGATTCATTTGTGGACCGCATTGCAAATCGTCAAGAACATATTCTCAAAGAAATCGTTTTTGGGCGTTCTCTCCCAAGAATCATGAATCTGCTTTTTTGTATTTTTCTTTTTTTGCCTTTCAGTGCTCAAGCCTTCGTAATACCCATAGTAATTCTACTATTACAAATACCAACGGTAGGGAATGTGCGTGTACAGGCAACCCTTGATTGGCCACACGAGCCCTCTAAAGCCTCCGGAGTCATGACGAGTCTGGTTGATGCCGGCTACAATTATACGATGGGAACTACGCAGACGATCATGCTTGTAATAGGAGCTGGACGTAATGCTCAAGTAAATACTTCAGAAAAACTAGTTCTTCTTGAACCAATGGCTACAGTAAGAATTGGTCAACATGTAGTTCAGGCATGTTTAGAACCGCGTGGAGAATTGAATGACATAACTGATAGCCGTGAGCTAACTCTAGATGGGGCCTCGCAAGGTGTTTCTACCCTGCAGGTCGATGGTATACGTGTTATTGGTACTGGGAGCCCAGCAAAACTTAATTGGTCATTATGGCTCAACTATTAATCGTTATTCTTAGCTTTACCTTATGTCAGCTCTTGGGGCGTTACTCAGAATCCCTTCTGTTGTTTGCTCTTCTTACACTTGTGCAGCAATTCCGTAAGAAGCCAAGTAAAATTGCTGTACTCGGGTTTGTAAGCACAATCAGCTATGCTATAATGACTGCTCAAAATGCATGTGAATGGGCTCTTTTTCCAGCTGCTGTTATCTGGGTAACAAGGTGTTGTCTAGCTGAAGATAAGGATAAGGGGCATTTTCTCATCTGCATATTCAGTTTATTTTCTGCAGCATACCTTTCATTCTTAGCCGATCGCGATTGGATAGCTCTTAGCCTCTCAGTATGTGCAACGACAGCCCCGGCATATTCTAAATCGATTTGCTATACATTTCTAAATAAGAAAATAGAAACAGTAGGATGTTGGCTACTTCTCTTTGTGATCCCATTCACTTTGATAGTATGTCTCTACCCTGCTTGTAATGGAAAATCAGCAGTGGTTGCAGCTGGTGTATGGGCCAAGCTCGATAAAAAAATGGCTGAATGTCCCCTCGATCAATTAGATATGAGTACAATGTACTCTTATGCAGAATTAAGAGAGCTTTTAGGCGCTGAAATTACTACTTGGAGTCAATTAGACAATACAATTCAGGAAGCCTGGGCTATCATTCCCACTTGCCCGTTAACAGACTCGGAGAAAACACATGTACTCGACTGGGTTAGTCGTGGTGGCCGTTTATTATTAATTACAGATCATACTGATCTGTTTGGCCATGCTTCGGTTCTAAACGATGTTCTGAAAAAGTTGGGGATTGCATGTAGAACAGATGCGTTTTTTCCAGTGGAGGATCCCTCACAATCAGCTGACGTTAGTTTACATAGCAATCTTCCCCTTAAAACTGCAAATACACACACAGGGTGGCTATTATGGCCCACAACAACAGCAAGGTGGGTATCCGAACCTGTTGACTATTCTAATAGGAATTTTTTTGGGCCGATGCGTGCAACGGGAAATGCTGAATATGGTCGACGGGTTATTACAGGCGTGCGTTCGTATAACAAAGGGCAAATTATTTTATTTGGAGATAGTACTATCTTTGCCAACTTTGCAATCTATCAACCAGGTATTATTCCTTTTCTAGAGCATTTACGAGCCCCAAAAGTAATGCCTATTTTGTTAGGCTATGTTTTAGGCATATCTATCCTAGGATTAGTCCTGGCGGCCATTTGTAAACAGGTCACCCTTCTTTTATACTTACCCTTGATCGGATTCTGGTCTTGCCTCGATATTCGCACCTTACCAATCACCTGGCCCGATCATGTTTGTGTCTATGGTGACGCGAGCGCTGTTTCAGAATGGACTGACCCGAACAATAGTTTTTCAACTGTATATTCAGTTATCCCTATTACAGGCTTAAAACCAAGATGGACCAGCACTCCTTCTGCCAAAACTAATGGTATTTGGATTGGAAACACTCCTCCTGCAAATGAACATTGGGATTGGTTGTCTACAGATAGGGCTTACAATACTGATCTCCATCCAATTGAAAAACAACTGGAGACTCTTCTTGATCAATTGAATGAAGATAAGCCTCTAGAATGGTCGAGTGTTAATAAGACAGAAAATAAAGTACTCGCAGGTGGGGTCTGGACAAATGATGCTCTTGGAGAATGGTGGATTGATCACGGTATAAGCACCGCTAAACAAGCCCGTATTAATGGCTTTTTGACATGGGTAAAAAGCAGGACATCTCCTACAAGTCGAATATTAAATTGGATTCAACTCGGCAAAACAAAATGCATGTACAAACTCAAAATTGGAAAAACAGATTGGCAGACGTTAATTTTGCCGTCTTTATTATTTGAAGGTGAACAAGAAGTTTATCTTGGACGAGGCGTATCAGCAAAACCAGTGTTAGTAGAAGGAAGACGTGCGCTGATTGGGATGAAAAGTCTTACTGAGGGATGGCGTGCTGCTAGTCCTTGGATACTTCTAGAAGAAGAAAATACAGACAGTAATCAGGGCTGATATGGCTATTATTAAATCACATTCTAGGACTACGAAATGTGTAGATTACTGATGGTAGAGTTACTTAACGAAAAGGAGAATCTTAGTTGAAAAATGGAATTCTGATTACTTGGATTGCATTCATTACCGGGTTCTATACAACTTTTGTGCTTCAAATTTTTTGGAACTGGTTTGTAATTCCTGTTCTTCATGTTCCAACCATCTCTTTTTGGGAGATGTATGGTCTAACTTTGATTATGAGTCTTTTTGTTAAGCAACATAAAAACGAGCTCGTTGATGAGAATCGTTGGGTGTTTTTGACTGCTTTTTTGAATGCATGTGTTCCGGAAGACAAAAAAGATAATATTATGGAATTCATTGATAAAAAAAGCAAAAATACTTGGGGAGTTGTGAGTGTTAGTGTTTTTGAAAGGGTATGGGGCGATACTGAAAAACTGTTTTTTGGTTGGTGCATTCATTCCATGTTAATTTAGTCGATCTAGTGTGGTGATGTAATTTTTAACACCTTCAAGATGTAAAAAGTTAATTTTAATTGACTTTGATTAAAGATGTTTAGCATCATCAATGTTAGCATTGGAGTGCTCATAGACAGAGGCTTTTCTGAATTAAGACTGACACTCTTTTAAATGATTTCTCCTGAATGAAAATGTGAGATTAAGGTAATAGAGGAACCAACTGATAAAAATGAATACTAAGAAAATTGACGAATTAACTGCTGTTACAGAATATTTCTTATTTCTAGCTGAAAAATGTAAGAGAAAATTAACTAATAAAAAATTACAAAAACTTCTTTATTACGCTCAAGCATGGTCTTTGGCGTTGACTGGGCAAACGATATTTAATGAGCCTATTGAGGCATGGATTCATGGTCCAGTTGTTCCATCAATATATCGTCGTTTCAAAAAATATGGGTTTGGATTAATTGAGGATGCGGGAAGTGAAGATCTACTTTCTTTAAAGGGAATCAAGTCAGTGCTGGATGAGGTATGGCGAGTATATGGAAAGTATGATGCTGGATATTTAGAATTGTTGACGCATAGTGAAGACCCTTGGATTTTTGCTCGTAATGACCTAGATACAAAAAAAGCATCTAAAGCAGTAATATCAATCGACTCTATGCTTCATTTTTACACAACTCTTTTGAATAAGTACTCGTCTAATGAGCCAAAAAAGTAAAATTCCAGATCAATCAACAGCATTATGTGTGGGAGAGATACCTGAAAAGGTTACACATCTTAATGGGCAAGAAAGAAATTATTTATTATCATTTAAATTCTATAATGAAAAATTGTGTGAAATTGATCATTTGTCTAAAAATATTCCTAAAGAGTGCATTAGAGTATTAAAACGAGCCAGTCAGTCCAGGGTTGGTGATCTTCAATCGAAAAATATTGATGAAATACCAGTTCGCATGTCAGGCGAGTATAAACAGCTTTATAATAGATTGACGATGGATGTACAGATTTATGAACACAAAATTCAAAGTACTGCGAGGTTGTTTTATTTTGTAACCACCCATGAGTTTAATGTCGTTGCAATAACTCATAAACATTTTGAAACAGACAAGAAGCGTTCATAAGACAGATGATGAATACAGGGTGCTTAGTTGGGGTGTCAGGACCGTGCAAAATTTGCCATTTCTAATATAAATCAGTATCATTTCAGAATAGATCATTCACAATTTCACTCACTTGCCAAGCTGTTAGAATTGAAATCAAAACCACTTTTACTATTTAGAGATAAGGTGTCTGCTCACAAATTTGACGAGGATAGTTTTTTTGACACATCTTTCTTTAGAGTAATATTGCGAGATTAAAAATAAGTTTAAAAAGATTCTTGATGCGATTGCGGTAGTAGGAACACTTTCTTTTAATTATAGGGGCAAAACAAGATTAGAAGTTGAAGTCGACCGCGCAAAGAAATGGCTACTCGATGGACTCATTGCCTCTGTTCCTCGTATCCGGGATTGGTGCAATCATGTGAACATACTCGATTATGAATTAAGCTCATGACTCAAAAAAATGTGACTTGCTAACTCACATTACTGATAAGGATTCAGTTCTTTATTCATCTGACGGGCAAGAATATCTCTATCTTGTTCAAGGGCCGTCAAAGCTATGCTTACTTTATCAAAAATTTCGAGATTTTTTTTTGAATCATATTCTAAATATTTTTTTGTTATTACATAATTATTAATAATTCCAAATAGATGCAATAAGTTCAACTTAATTTTTTTAATTATTTCATTAGAACTTTCTGAAATGAACAATGCAGATGAAGCGTGATAATTATTGAATATTGATAATTCTTTGAAGTCCATATTCCCAAAAGATGGCTCTAAATAGTTTTCTATTAATGACTGTAATTGATGACTTTCAAGTTCCTTGCCCTGATTCTGAATTTCTCTCACCTTTGTTAGGATAGTATTAAAGTAGCCAGCAATGGGTGAAGCAGCACCCAATAAGGTGTCGTATAATTTTGGGTAGATCTTTATCAAATTTCTAGTTTGAATTTCAGTTAGAAGATACTTTCTTTGGATTTCAAATTTCACTTTTTCTGCTGCGGAGTTAATCTCTATTTGAGCTTTTTTATTTTGTCTGTTAACTAGAAATGTCAAAATAGCTCCACCTAGAGCTATCATTATTCCGTTGGTTAACAAAGGATGTTCTAGGAAATTTAAGAGCCAGTTAATAATTAAATTAATTTCATTCATGCTTCTGATTCAATATTTACAATGAAAAAAGTATATTAGGGAAAGGTAAAAAAAGCACTACAATCTCCTTGCAATTTTCATAGAGCCTTTTGCTCGTTTTACATAAGATCGAACGCTACACAGTAAGAGAACACAATGGGAAACTATTCCATAATTCAGCGGCCAGCCATAATGGTTGTAGGCATTACATGCAGAACTTCCAATGCGCCTGAAGCTGGGCCTGTCGATATTCCTAGACTTTGGGAGAGGTTCTATAAAGAGGTGATCAGCAACCAAATCCCAAACAAACTCTCCAACGAAGTGATTGCTCTCTACTGCGACTATGAAGGCGACCATACAAAACCCTACTCGATGATAATTGGATGCCCTGTGAGTTCGCTCGAGAGCATTCCTGAAGGGTTGGTGGGCAAGGTTATTCCTACAGGCTCGTATGCCAAGTTTTCTGCGAAGGGAGAGCATCCCAATAGTTTGATAGAGACGTGGGGACAAATTTGGCAGCAAGAGCTCAAGCGTACCTATACGGGCGATTATGAACTGTATGGCGAAAAATTCTTTTCGGGATCGCCTACAGAGGTTGAAGTCTTTATTGCAGTAGCGTCTGAGAAGACGAAGAAGATTGTGGTGGAACCGTATAACCCTGAGTGGCCAAAAGCTTTTGAAAGAGAAGCTATCAAGATCAAGGAGGCTCTCGGGTCAAACTGCATAGCAGTGCACCATATTGGCTCTACTTCAATACCTGGCCTTTTGGCAAAGCCTGTCATCGACATGATTGGGGTGGTAAGAAGCGCTGAGAAGTCAATTCAGCCGCTTGAAAGGTTGGGTTTTGCGTATAAGGGCGAATACAACATCCCGATGCGCTCTTTCTTTAACCGAGGAGAGGGCGTCGATATCAACCTTCATCTGTACGAGGAGGGGCATCCTGAGATTGAGCTTAACCTTCTTTTTAGAGATTATTTAAGGAGAGATTCAAAGGCGAGAGAGGAGTATGCGGCCTTGAAAGAGGCTCTTTTGAAAGAGAAGTCCTCGTATGAAAAAAATAACTCGCCCTTTACCGGCTACAATCTTGGCAAAGATGCTTTCATAAGAAAAATCTTAAAGGCAGCAAATTTTGATCGTGTTCGCATCGTCAAGTGCACGCATAATGCTGAGTGGGATTTTGCAAAAAGAGTACGCCAGAAATATTTCTTTGATCCCTTATCGATAACAGATCCCTATAGTGATCCTTATTCTTGGACCTTTGACCATAAAGATCACGCACACCTCATCCTCTATCAAGGTGTTGAGATGGTTGGTTATGGTCACATCCAATTTTGGCCTGAGGGAAGGGCTGCTTTGAGAATTTTGGTTATCGATGAGAGGTTCCGGAATCAGGGCTTCGGCAGTCATTTTTTACAGCTTTGTGAACAGTGGTTGAAGAAACAGGGCGTTCGCACGCTTCACGAGGAAGCAAGAGCAGATGCCCTGCCGTTTTATCGCAAAAATGGCTATTCGGAGATGCCCTTCAATGATCCGAGCGGGGAGCCTCCAAGCAGTCACGACGTTGCAGTAGGGAAAAGGCTCTAGGCGATGGTTCGCAACAATACTTGCTTGGTTCTTGAGTTATTTATAAATACTCATGATTTATTAATTTTACCTCGATATACTGCTCCTTTATTAATTCATTAGAGAGAGTGGTATGCCAGTATTAAACATGCAGATGCAGCCTGTTCCACAGTTTCTTGCAGAGCCTCTTTTGCAGCCTTATTTAGTGCCTCAGCCACAACCTGAGCCGCAGCTGCTTTTACTGACTTTGCCGTTGGAATGCCCCTTTGCGTGGAAGGCGGAAAGTTTTACTATAAGAAGGCAGATACGATTTTTTCCGGAAGGGGCAAATCCAACCATTAGTTTTACTGAAAAAAGAAGTTCGAAAATTTTAGGATACATTCCAATTATTGGAACGATCATCGGACTCTTTAGAATTTTTAAGGGCATTCAAGAATACCGGCTCTTTAAAAATACCCACCTTCATTCCTTAAGCCAACGCAGCATTAAATGGATTACCAGAGGCGCAATAGAACTCGTGCCGGTCTTGGGCGGCATCGTCTGCATGATCGCCGATCTCATAGCGACCCTAATGAGCAAAAACAGCCCAAATATTCTGCCGCTTCCAGATGACACCCTTTGCGGACATTGCCATAGGTGCGGGTATTGCAGATGCTAACTATTGGTAAAATATGAATGATCTAATCAGCTTGTATCAACAACTCCTGAATCTTCAGACCGCCACTTTTTCACGTGTTGAGCATGAAGATGCAATGGTTGCCATCGTCTATAGAATTACCCAACCTGATGGAAAGCAGTTCATTTTAAAAATTTGCGACCGCATTAATGATTACCTGCGAGAAGTACACTTTCTCAAGCTCTTTGCTAACAAAGTGCCAGTACCGAAAATTATACAGACTGTGCAGCCAGCGGGACGTGTGCATGGTGCTATATTGATGGAGTGCTTACCAGGCACGCTTCTTCAGCCCAAAGAACTGACTGAACCACTAGCCTTTGAAATTGGCCGTTGTCTTGCACTCATTCATCTTAACCGTTTACCAGGGTATGGCGATCCTATACAGGATAATTTAAGCAATGATCCGCGAGTCTATTTTTCCATGAAATTTGAAGAGGGGTTGGATGAATGTACTAATTTCCTGCCTGTACGTTTAATTGAAAAATGCCATCTTTATTATGAGACACATCTCGATTTGTTAAAGTCAGTAGATGGCCCCTGTGTTGTGCATCGAGACTTCCGTCCAGGTAACCTAATGGTCCATGAGGGCAAACTACAAGGAATCATCGATTGGGCTGGAGCTCGTGCAAGCTTTACAGAAGAGGACTTTTGCTCGCTTGAGCATGGAGAATGGTCAAATAATTTAAGTAATAAGAAGTCTTTATTGGCGGGTTATGCAACTGTTCGTCCTGTCCCAAACTATACTCACCTCATGCCTTTCTTACGGTTGAATAAAGCAATTGCTACTATTGGTTTTACAGTTAAACGTGGAACTTGGGAAAGCAACAATGCCAGTGTTTATCAATTCAACCGCAACTTTCTCGAAACACTTTTAGCTTGAGATGATGAGGCCTTCAGATGGTAAAAGGGGGAGATGCCTCAAACACAGTTGAAGCTATCTGTAAATCTTGAATGGCCACGCCCGTCAAATCGGCAATAGTAATCTCAGTTTCTGAAGTTCTTCCTAAGGAGCTGTTCAGGATCACTTCTCCAAGCTCAGTGAGTTTCTCTTTTTTGATGAGGCCCTTTTTAATGGCGTAGGAGCTATCTCCGAAGTCTTGGCATTGGGTACGGCTGTCGACAATCACTTTATCAGCTTTTGTAAAAATCTCGGGATCAAGTTCCTGTTTGCCGATGTCGTCGGCTCCAACAGCTGTTATATGGGTGCCAGGACGGATTTGATGGGCAAAGAGAAGCGGTTTGGAAGATGAGGTTGTAGTAACTATGAGGTTGCAGGAGGCTGTGAGCTGATCGAGATCTTGGGCTACCTCTATTTTAAACTCAGTTAAGTCGAGATGCTCTTTCAGCTTTTGAGCTTTGGATGGATCGCGTCCCCAAAGGAGAACTTGCTGGCAGGTCGTCACAGATGCTAAGAGCTTCAGCTGGTAAAAGGCCTGAGCACCTGTGCCTACAATTCCGATACAGGAGACATTGTTGGGAGCGAGATATTTGGCAGCGATGCATCCAGCTGCAGCGGTGCGAAGGTCGGTGAGGAACCCCTCATCAAGCAGGATGGAGAGGATGGCGCCAGTTTGTTTATCAAAGAGCAGCATAAGGCCATTACCTGAGGGGAGGCCGAGTTTGGCATTTTCGGGAAAGCCGGAGGCGATCTTGACGACGTAGTATTTTCCATTTTTCAAGTAGCCATATTTGATGTGGCAGTCGCCTGGAGGCTGGTCGAAATAGAGCAGGCCGATGGGTGGTGTGATGGTCTCTTTTTGGCTGTAGGCTACAAAGCCCTCTTCTATTGCTTTGAGGATGTCAGGGATTGAGACGAGCTGCTCGATCTGTTTTCGGGTAAGGATTTTCATTGATACTTGTTGAGAAATTGTTCAAAAAGGTTAAGAGCTTCGGGCATATTTTTCTTCCCAAAGCCAATTCGGAAGAAATTTCCAGGAAGATCAAAGACGCTGCCGGGCATAATCAAAACGCCCGTTTTTTCTAAAAGCTCTTCAGCAAAAGTCACAATAGGAATGGGAAGCAGAAGCTTTATAACAGCTATTGTGCCGCTTTGGGGAGGAACCCAAGAGAGCAGTTTTTGGTGGCGCTGAATAAAAGAATCGAGAATTTTAAAATTCTCCAGCATGATCGTTCTGTTTCTCTTCAATATCGTCTCTTTTGCTCGAAGAGCGATGAGAGCCAAAATTTCACTGGGAGCGCTATTGCAGATGGAGGTGTAGAGCTTATAGGAGCCTACTTGCTGCAGCAGATTGATATCTTGAGTTGCAAGCCAGCTGATTCGAAGGCCGGCAAGACCAAACGATTTGGTCATTACATTTAAAGCGATGCCCTTTTCATAGGCGTCAGCGATCGAGGGAAGCCGTTGAGATTCATCGATTTCAAGGTAGCGGTACACTTCATCACAGAAAATGTAGGCTCCAGTTTTTCGGGCTAAATCAATGAGTCCATCAAACACTTGCTTAGTCAGCAGCGCGCCTGTTGGGTTATGAGGGTAGTTGAGGATGAGCAGTTTTGTATTGGGGCGAAAAGCTTTCTTCACCTCTTCGAGCTTTAACTGCCATTGGTTTTTGGGATCGAGCACAATCCTTGTAACGTCGGCGCCGAAAGAGTGAGAAAGGGTCGCAAGCGATTGATAACAGGGATCGATCACGATCGCATGGTCGCCAGGCTCTATGAGAGTTCTCATTGAGCAATAAATGCCCTCTTCTGCTCCTGCTAAGGTGAGCAGTTGGTCGCTTTTGATTGAAGAGTAGAGCTGTGCAATTTCTTGGCGTAGAATCGGATGGCCGGGGGATTCAGTGTATCCTAAGGTTAAAGAGTCCCAGAGCTTTTTTGATTCGGGATCAGCGAGTTTGAGGATTTCATCGAGCCTCCAGCTCTCTGCATCTGAACAGCAGAGCAAATAGGGCGATGTGAATTCATATTTTTTCCAAAACTCTTCTAACTTAAATGGGGGGATTTTCATTGCTCACCTTTTAAATAATTATAGACGGTTGCTCGCGAAATCTGGAGGACATCAGCGATATAGGAGGCAGCGTTTTTCGTTTCAAAGGCTCCCTCTTTTTGAAGGGCGAGGAGGAGTTTTCTTGTTTCAGCTTTGTTGAGGGATTCTAAGCGACGAGCATGCTGCTTGAGGTAGGTTGAAACGTAGGTATTAATTTTCTCTCTCCAATCGTTTTTAAAGAGATAATCGGGCATCTCAGTTGCAGGCTTGATCATGTCGAGAATGAAATGGTGCATCTCCTCCCATTTGGAAACGTCGAGGTTGATACACAAGAGGCCGATAGGGATCCCTTTTTCATTTTTGAGAGTGCTGGTGATCGATTTGAGCTTTCGTCCATCCCAATTAGTTTTGAAATAGACAGGGAAAACATCGGGTAAGGTAGAGCTGTTTTCGAGCTCTTGAAGAAGCGATTCGTCTCCCACCTTTCTTTTTGAGAAGTTATTGAAAATCGCTGCAATGCATTTTGTTTTGAGATCATGGAGCACCACCTCGGCATGAGGGAAGAGGAGTGTGGTGATGGCCTCTGCAATAGGTTTATAGTGGTCTAAGGTATTTTTCATTGTGGTTCATGTTTATTGTATTAGACATGATAGTCTAATTAAGACCTATTTGTCTATACATAAATACAGGAAGAAGGTTGGGGTTGAGACCTATGGATGTTGGCTATCTATTTCTACAGACAATATTTAACACAAACACCCAGTTGACGCAATTGGGCGTTTGTGTTAAATTAGTTACAGGAGGTCATGTATGAGAAAAACGAACAGTCTTAGTGCTATTCATTCGCTTCTGACTCAGCCCTCTTTTACTGTGGATGAGGCTAAGAAACTTGGGGTATCTCCTGCACATCTCGCTTACTATATAAGAAACTGTCTGCTTAAACGTCTGGGTCGAGGAATTTATCAAAGTACTGGCTACGAAGGGTCGCCTGAAAATTTTCAGTGGGAAGACCTTATCGAAGCGGTAAATTCTGTTCCAGGTGGAGTGATTTGCCTGATTTCAGCACTGGCCATTTACGAAATTACCGAAGAACTTCCACGGCAACATTGGATTGCAGTCCCTCACAGTACATCGATTATTAGGGGGAGTACAGTTAAGATTGTACGATTTCGAAATATGGAACTTGGAAAAATTAAAATTGATCTAGGGGGCATTCAGATCCCAATATTTGATCGCGAACGTACCATCATTGACTCTTTCAGACTGCTCAGCCGCGAGACGGCGATCAAAGCGCTGAAAATGGCTCTAGCTAAGAAAGGGAACGAGCGACTTGATCTAAGAAAGCTTCAAACCTATGCTAAAAAGCTTAGATTTAATATTGATCCATATCTCATTACGGCAACAACATGAATGAACATGCTCTATAACTACGCCTGCACACTATCTGTTCATTAGAATCAACTGTTCACTATATATTGAACAGCTGAAAATAGTGAACAGTCAGAGAGGAATAATCTTGTGCGTCTTTTTTAGAACGGATTTTCCTTGAAAAAGGTGCTGTACCGTTTTGGGTTGTATTGATAGAGCATTGCTGGGCGATGCTTCTCTCCTGCCGTTTTCTTTCCCGTTGGTTGTATAAAATCCATTTTGGTCACTTTCTTGCGAAAGTTTCTTTTATCGATGGTGATCCCAAATACCTGTTCGTACAGAGTCTGTAACTGAGTCAACGTGAACTGACTTGGCAAGAGTTCAAAGGCTAAAGGACGTGTGCGTAAAGCGACTCTCAAAGCTTCAAGCGCCTTTGGATAGATCTCCTCATGATCGAAGGCGAGAGGGGGGAGTTTATAGGCCGGCCACCATTTTGCTTTTGCAGCATCTTCAGAGGCAACCAAGTGGCATTGGTCAGAATTGATCAGGGCAAAGAGGGCAACAGTAAGTGTCTGCCCTCTGGGATCGCGGCCGGGTTTGTTGAAGACGCCGAACTGTTCCAAATAGACATCTTCAATTCCCGTCTCTTCTTTTAATTCACGAAAAGCAGTCTCTTCCACAGTTTCACTGCCTTCCATGAACCCGCCAGGTATGCACCACATTCCTACAAAGGGAGGTTTTTTTCTCTCGATCAAAGCAACCTTGAGCTCGCCTTCGGTATAACCAAAAATTACGCTGTCGACTGAAACCGGATAGTGCGATCTCTCTGCTAAAAGGTACTTTTTGCTCATATTTTTGAAGTGTTAGTGTTTACTTTACACTAAATTATCTTGCCTCAAAGTTCAAGGTAATATATAATAGTGTCGTTTTTACACTAATAGAATAAAAAAGGGATTATGAACACATATTTATTAATGTTGGTTACCTGCGGGTTCATTGCTGGTCTGCTTCCATTGTCTGCACAAGAAGAGGTGCGTGCGGCCCTCGACTTTGGTTCAGGCGCTGTAAAAATTCAGATGGCGGTTGTGGATCCAGAAGTTAATCGCATTGTGGGCGAGCCTCTTTTATCAAAGTTTACTCCGCTTGGACTTGCTGAAGATGTTGCGGCACATGATGGCCGCATCAGTGATGAAATGGCGCAAAGAGCTTTAACCATTCTGAAGGGGTTTAAAGAAGCGGCTGTTGAGGCTGCAGCTAAAGCAGGCTATCCTTCCATAAAGATCACAGCTGTTGCTACAGCCGTTTTCCGAAAAGCTCAAAATGGAGATCTCCTTTTTAAACAAGTTGAAGAGCTGCTTGGAATTCGTTTTCAGATAGTGCCCCAAGAGGAAGAGGGAAAGCTTGGGTTTTTGACGGCTCAAGCTCTTTACCCAGAGGTGCCAGTGGCATCTCTTTTAGCTTGGGACAGTGGTAATGGCAGCTTTCAGATGACGATGAAAGAGGGTGATAGCTTCACAGTGTACCAAGGGCCACTGGGTCATGGCACAGTGAGAGTTCTTCTTTCAAAAGAGATAAGACAAGGAGAAGTGTTTCAATCCCATCAATCAGGCAATCCCGTTTTGCGGAAAGAAGCTTTAGAGCTCACTCAAAAAATTAACGCTCTTCTGCCTCCTATCCCAGACTGGATGCAGGAGAGCTTACGTTCCGGCAAAACTGTCATTACTACTTTTGGGGATGGCGAATCGATATTTGCGCTTACTGCACAAGTTCTTTCAAATCTTAATGGAATAAAGGAGCCCGTTCAGCAAGCCACTATATCCATTGTAGATGTGCAAAGGGTCATTGATACGTATCTCGAACAGGGAGATGAGGTATTGACTGCGGCAGGGCTACACACCAAAACACTCACAAGTGCAGTGCAGCTTTCGGCGGTCATGCAACATTTTGGCATTCAGCAGATACACTATAGAAGGTCTATAGGAAGTACGCCTGGCATGCTCATAGCTCCTCAACTATGGGAAGAGGGTATTTCCACCACTTGTACAATTTAGGTCTATTTTATGTTTCGCACTGTTTTGCTTTTGTTTTTATGTGCTGTCGGTTCTTTACCGGCAGCCTTTTATGAAGAGGGTCAAATAGGGAGTGTACACTACACTTTTACTGATTCATCGATTGTTGTTCGAACCGTAAACTGTCCCGACAGCAATGTTAAGAATGTATTGCTCAGCCATCCGCATCCTGAAAATGTGCTCACTGTTTATTTGGGCGTTCCGAATGTGGATTTAGACGTGCTGTTGGGGGTATGCCAACGGCAGTTTTTTCCAAACCAAGTGCTCTATTGTTTTGATTCTAGCGCAATCGACAACTGCGTATATATTCAATCAAGCTACCATACTGAGGATCAAATGCTTGATCTTTTACATCAGCTGCCCAATTTGTCCAATGTTAGAATATTGAATATATCGCTTCCACATATGTCTATCAAAACACTTACCACGATTGGACAAGTATGTCCTTATTTGCGGAACGCATCGTTACAAGGTTTATATGTAGATAATTACGAATTAGCTAATGCAGATTTTTATTTTCCGAACCTGCTGGTTTTAGATCTATTTTTGGAAGGTCCAGAGCCCCTCTCCTGGGGAATGAAAAATTTAGCTCAACATATGCCTGTTATCCATTTCATGGGGATCAAGAAAGGGTGTGTGATGGATGAAGCTCTGACTAGTATTTTGGAATGCTGTCCTAAGTTACGCAATCTCATTTTAGCTGACAGCACTCTTTTAACGGACTTTGCTATTGAATCCCTTGCAAATAGCCGTCAGGACTTTAATTTTCTTTCGTTGCATGGGGGTGGTTTTAGCTGGGATAAACTTGCACAGTTGATCTCAAGCCAGTCCAAGGGCTGTTATTTTGTGTTTAGTATCCTGAATTCAAAGGTTCCCTACTCTCACGGCGAAGTATTGGCGTTTATGGCGAACAATGGGATCCGGGGAGAATTTTCTTGGAGCTATAACAATGTGTACTATTCCGCTCCGGTATACGTGCCAAGATTTGGGGATTAAAGAATTTGCCTCGCCTCGGATTTCGAGGCGAGGTTTTTTCCTTAAGCTGCTCGATCAAGGAGGGTTTCAGCTTCCTGATCTATGCTGTATCCACGCACATACCGCATGAGAGCAAACATATGGGGAATGGCCATGCCAACTAAGAAGATATCAATGTATGACCAAAGAGTCTTAACCTCAGCTATTGCTCCCAAAAAGATGACGCAGGCCGTGAAGGCAAAGTAATAGCGGATTCTCTTTGGGTCGAGAAGGTAGGCAAAGCATTGACTCCCGTTGTAGCCGTTGCCCAAAATCGTTCCAAAGCCAAACAGGAAAGTGCAAAAGGCGACGATTGCCAATCCAGCGTTGGAAAAATACATATGAAACGATGCAGCCATCATGCTGATGCCCACAGGAAGCTCTGGATTTTGCCACGTATCTGTGACGAGTACTACGCATCCTGAAAGGAAAGCCATGAATCCAGCTGTATAGGTGGAAATCATGGAGAGAGTCCCTTGTGCAACAGCATCCTCAGAATCGGTCATGGAATGGGGTATCGTTTGCGTTCCAATACCAGCTTCTGTTGCTTGTGTGCCCTTTAAAATTCCCCATCTAAGCGCACTCACCACACCGCCAACTAAAGTGCCGCTGGCCATGGCATAAGGAGAAAATGCTGAAGAAACAATTGTCCCTAAAATAGAGGGGAGCTTTTCCATGTTTGAGAACAAAATCCAGAAACTTGAACCCAAAAAGAGGAAGAACATTAAGGGCACCATCTTTGCAGAAAGTGAACTAATGCGTTTAATGCCCCCGCACAGTGTACCATACACAAGAGCTGCAACAACTAGCCCTGATATCGCTGGGTGAAGCCGATAGTCTCCAAGGAGAGGAGAGTTGAAAATAGCTGCGAGCTGGTTGGCTTGCGCACTGCTCCATGCTGTCATCAATATACAGCAGCTTATCGCATACCATTTTGCCATCGCAGGGGATAAAAGCTTCGACAAATATTCCATGGGTCCGCCGATAATCAAGCCCGATTTTAATCTCTTTCTGAAGGTGACGCATAAGCCCACTTCAGTATACGTTGCAGCACTTCCCAATATCGATGTCAGAAGAAATCCGAGCAAAGCGCCAGGACCTCCCAGGTTGATCGCAATAGCAGGGCCTGCAATTGTGGTTATCCCGAGCGTTGTTGACATAGCAGTCAGCAATGCTTTGTGGGGCAATATAGTGTTTTTGCTCTCTTGCTCCTTACGCGTCATCGATTGCCAAAATATTTTGAAAAGATTTGGCAGCAGCCACAACTGTACAAATCGTGTTTTGAATGAAATATAGGTACTGCCAATCAAAAGAAAGATACATGAAGCAAAAAGAGCATACTGCACTGCTGCTTCAATTCCGAAATCGCCAAACATACAACCTCTAAAATACAGGTGTTAAAAAATTATTACCCAAATAGAAATGCATTTACGTAGCTTTACCGTTTTGAAAAGACAAAACAGTCTTAAAAATTTACAAATGCAAAACTAAAAAATGAAAAGGATTAATTACTTTGCTGCTGGCTGCAATTATTATTGCATTGGAGAGGGGAGAGAAGAGAGGCTAAAGAGACAATGAGTGTCTTTGAACACGGTAGATGCACCATTTTTGGTGTGGGGGACATACAAACCTCCTCGTTTGTTACACCTCATAATAAACAAAAATAAAAAATAAAATCAAGGAACGGCTAAGAGGAAAGGGTTTTGGGCATGATGTTAGCTTTTACCCAATTGATTTCATCTTCAGTAATGGTATGGCCCATCCCTTTATAGACTTTTAAGGTCACATGAGCGCCTAACTTTTCCATTACTTCCTTAGACTGCTTCGTACGGAGCAATGGTACATGAGGGTCATTATCATCCGTTCCGATAAATACTTTTGTCCCTTGAAAATTGCCCTGATATTTTTCAGGATTGAGGGTATGGCCTATTAAAGCGCCAGTAAAGGCAACGACCCCGCCATATTTGTCGGCATACCTTGCAGATACCTCTAAAGCTAGGCATGCTCCTTGTGAAAACCCCATAATATAGAGGTTGCTTTTGGGAATATGCGTGCAGGTTTCATCAATAAGCCTTTTAACCATGTCAACAGCCGATTGAAGCCACGGTTCATTAGTCGAATCCTCTGCCATAAAGCTGTAGGGATACCAACGGTTATTTGTGGCTTGAGGGGCGGCTATGTAAAAAGTATCGTCGCAAAATTCAGAGGCAAGGCCCAATATATCAGAGGCTGTGGCACCTCGGCCGTGAAGCAAAATCAAGGCATGAGAGGCTTTATTTACCGCTTTGCCCTGTTCTACAATGTTATAGATATGCATTTAGTCCGCAAATTTCTAATCCACAAATTTTTTTTGATCTAATCGAATAGGGGGGAGCTCTTGTTCGAGTCTCTTTCTGTATGGCTCTATCCAAGTAGGTAGTTTTAACTCCTCGCCAAGATGGGCAAGCTCCTCATCCAGAGTAAATCCTGGTGGGATGGTAGCTATTTCAAACAAAACAGCGCCAGGCTCTCTGAAATAGACGGAATGAAAATATATGCGGTCAATTATCGGGGTTATGTCTACGCCTGCTTTCTTGAGCTTTTCACGAGCCTCTATCTGTGTTTCATTGCTTGCTGTTTTAAAGGCAACGTGATGAATGGTGCCGGCACCTGGCAGTCCTTGCAAGGCATCAGGCGTACAAAGCACGTCTACAAAGTCGCCAGGCTTTCCGCTCGCTGAATAGCGAAAGCGGTTGCCCTTTTCTGCAACCCACTCGTGATCCATCTGTGTTGTAAGTAATCGAGCCGTTCTTTCAAAACACTCTTCCGAAAGTGTAATACCGTAAAACCCTTTGATTGCAAATTCGGGAGGAATATTTCCGTAGGTGAACCCGCGCCTTTGATCCCGTTTATTTGCGACTAATTCAAGTCCTAACCCCTCATAATCTTCTAAGTAAATGACCATCTCATCGTCAAATCGGGCTTGAGGGGAGTCATGTTTTACTCGAAATTTATCCAAACGCTTTATCCAATAATCGATTGCGTTTTCAGGAATTGAAAAGGATGTAACAGTTAACTGTCCCTTGCCTCTTCTTCCCTTGGGAATGCCTGGATAGGGAAAGAAGGTCAAAATAGTGCCAGGAGTTCCCTCTTCATTGCCATAATACAAGTGGTACACTTCCGGGGCATCAAAGTTAATGGTCTTTTTCACCAACCGCAGGCCTAAAATTCCTGCATAGAATTCTAAGTTTTTCTGCGCATCAGCTGTTAAAGCAGTAATATGATGCAGGCCTGTAACTAGTTTGTTCATAGTTTCACAAAAATTGATCTACGTACTGACTGTTCTATATTCTTCGATTTATGACCTTTGCCAATTATGTCTTCAACTAAAATAATGTCGCCCGATTTGAAGCTTCTGCTCTCGCCTAAGCTTGTTGTTATCTCAATTTCACCATCTAATAAAAAGATGAATTGTCTCTCAGGCGCTGTATGAAAATCCCAATGATAGTCAGGCTTATTTTCTCTAAATTGGATAGTTTTTACGGGAAAGTTCTGGGAAAGGTATCCAATATCTCCCTTGTCAACTAAGGGGAGCTGAACATCCTCAAAATGACTTTCGCCTCTCTCATCACTGTATATTCTTGTGTAGTGCATGTACTTTTAAAAAATTTATATGTTTCTACGTACGATCTTCTCGATGTTTTCTATATTGAACTCTCAAGTGTATACTGGATCGAGAACACTCCTATGCACTATAGAGCGAGATCGTGTCAATTTAGTACCCGAAGCGGAAAATCGGGCGGAGCGTTTAAGGAGCTTGAAGTGAAAACAATAACAGCATCGATAGCATTTCTTCTTGTTATATGTACAATGCGCGCTGAGACTCCTATAGAGACATTTCTGAAAAAGCATTCGGATACAATTTATCAAGATATCGTGATTGGCGATAAAATATATTCAATTGGAACTGATTATTGCGAGCCTCGATACAAGCTTATCCGGCCTATTTTAGATCGTTTTAATGGTCCTTTTTCTGTGCTGGATGTGGGAGCTGCCCAAGGATATTTCTCCTTTCTCATTGCTCAAGACTATCCTAGAAGCTCATGTGTTATGATAGAGGCTAATAACACATTCCATTACGCCAATCACGGAGATATGCTGTATGATCTCTGCCTCTTAAACTCCCATTTGCACAATATTACCTATCTGCAAAAGCGCATTAATTTATCGGATCTTTCTTTTTTGAATGCTCATGAACACTTTGATGTCATCATTGCATTTCTCGTTGTACACCAAGTGGGAGGAGGTTCTTTACAAAAACAGATCGAGATTCTGAAAAGCCTTTTAACCCTTGGTGATAACCTGCTCTTAGAAGTTGCAAACGATGTAAGTATCGTTTATTCAGCGTATGCAGAATATCTCAGCAAAGCATTGGATGCACAATATTTGGGAGAGGTCAAGCGGCATAAAGATCCAAAATCTCAGAGTACGGGCAAACTGTTTTGGTTCAAGTCAAAGGCATCGGGTACTGTGAGAAGAAATATCCCAATACAAACAGCCACCTTTCTCCATTTCAACGGCGTTTATCAATCGGAGGCAAAATGAATCTTTTGAAATGCATAAGCCTGCTGTTACTTTTAGGCATCCCAGGAGATCTGCTGCGTGCTGATTGGAATCCAAAGTATTTGCCGTATGATAGTGCCTACACGTTAACAGTTTTAAAAGATCCAAAGCTGGGCGCTCTTGAGAATAGAGTGTTTCAATATCTGACAAATAGCTGGTGTACTCAGGAAAAGGCAAAATTATTGATGGAGCTGGTTGCCATTACGCACCCTCAGGTATGCGTAGAAATCGGAGCGTTTACAGGATCGAGCACTCTCCCGATTCTGGCGGCTCTTCAATACCTCGAAGAGGGAAGAGCCTATGTTATTGAAGCGTGGTCTAATCAAGAGGCTATTAAAGGACTCCCCTTGAACGATCCCAACACAGCTTGGTGGGGATCCTTGGATATGGGAGCATTAAAAAATCAATTCCTCTCAATGATTCAAACTTGGTCATTACCTTCAACGTATCAATTGCTGCACATGACATCCCAACAAGCTATTTCTCAAGTTCCGGAAATTAACTTTCTTCTCCTTGATGGCAACTGCTCAGAAGAGGGCTCCTTGGTCGATAGCGAACTGTATGTATCAAAAGTTGTGCCTGGTGGTTATGTATTACTCGCAAATGTACTTGTGACGATTGGAGGAAAGGCGACGAAGATGAGAGCTTTACTGCCTCTGTTTGAGCAGTGCGATATTATTTGTGAAATCGATAAGGGCAATGCACTGCTGTTTAGAAAAAAACAATCCTAAACAATATCTATTTCAAATCCATTTTAGTTACTGTGAATCGATAGTGTAAATGCAGATTTTGTCATCGCCATAATTGCTCACAGCTAAATACTTATTGTCGGGAGAAAGAGCAAATCCATGAGGGAAATTGAGTTGTGCTTCAGGAGATTTCAAAGCGACATAACTATTAGAAATTGCACCAGTTTCTGGATCAAATTCATGGGCCGTGATCGTGTCATTTCCTTGATTTGAAACAAGGAGATAAGAGTCATCAGCAACAAATAGGACATCTTCCGGTGTGTATAAAAGTTCATCGGTACCGATTGCGCTCACAGGATCGGGATTCATGATCCCGTTTTGTGAATCAAATTTGTAGATGGCAAGCTTTCCAGTAGCAGCAGAACTCTTTGGGCTTGCTTTTGCTGAATAGCAAATCGCAATGTATTCCTGATCGGAAGAAAAGTCGATTCCTTTGGAGGATAAGCCCTCATAAGTGCAGTTTACAGTGCAGCACAAATCAAATTGTGGTCTATCGGAGCTAGTTGAAGAATTACGAAAAATTCGAACATTGCCGCGCCCATCATACGTTACATAGGCTAAATACTTTCCATCGGGAGAAAAGCGCACTCCATGAAGCGCATGGTCACCTGTAGATAGTTGGGCAATGGGAGAGGGGTAAATAGCTGCCCTCTTCGTATCTAAGCGGTAGATGTTTGCTTTTCCCGTATAGCTATTGGATATAGCGAGGAGCTTTCCGTCTTTAGATGTAGAGAGGTTTTCCGGCCAGCCAAGGAGTGTGAGGCTATTATCATATTTTTTTATTGGGAGTATTTCTTTTTTGTAGGGATTAAAGCTGTAGGTTTGTGCTGAATGGTCGAGAAGGTTGGCAGAAATCAAGTGGCGGCTGTCGGAAAACCAAGCGACCCCCGTGCATGTCGAGCAACGGGCACGTCCTCCTACATACTGCATGTGGTCCTTTGAAAGCCGATGAATAATGGAATTTGGCGTGCGATAAATTGTATAGGGTTCAGGAGATATTGTAAGAGCATTGGCTGATGCAATATTCAATACTGTGAACAATATGATGGTGTAGAAGTACTTCATGCTATCTTCATAGTAGAGTTTTTCAAAGCTGTCAATAGCGCTATTTTGAAGCGGTTTTATTACTCTTCTGCTAGTTTGTCCAGCTTATGAGTTAATTCCGAGGGTTGATAATGCGTCGCACTCTGTTTTTCTTTTCGTTTCTTTTTCTGTCTGTTTCTCTCTATTCATATGAATACGAAGTTGCAATAGCGGCCATTTTTCAGAATGAAGCGCCCTACATGAAAGAATGGATTGATTATCATCGCTTGATGGGCGTTAACCATTTTTGGCTCTACAATGATGAAAGTTCTGATTCTTGGGCAGAAGTGCTGCAGCCCTATGTTGCAAAAGGAGTCGTCGAGGTTTTTGACTGGTCGGAGTGCAGGAAGCGAGTTAAGATCTGGCCTCGAATTCAAATCGAGGCATTCAAACATGCCATGAAGCGAGCCTTGGGAAGAACGAAGTGGATTGCACTCATAGATACGGATGAGTTTATTCTCCCCATGCAAACTAAAACTATTCCAAGCTGCCTAAAGCGACACTTTTCTGATGCGCGAGCAATATTTGCTCAATGGCTCGTTTTTGGAACAAGTGGAGTTCGGCTGGCAAAAAATGAACCGATGCTTCCTCGATTAACCTCTTGCTCTGATAAGCAACACTCTTGGAATTCGATTGGAAAGACTATTGTACGGCCTGAAAGCGTCCTTATAGAGAAAATGTGGTGCCCTCATCATGTTCCTCTGAAAAGCTCCGGTTATTATCTAAGCGGATCAGGGGAAAAGATCCAGATGGTGAATAACGATTTACACATGCAATCACATCAAGAAAAGTATATCCGAATCAATCACTACTTCTTTCGTGATGAAAAATTTTATCGAGAGGTAAAAATACCGAGAAAACTGAAAAGAAACATGTCAATTGATGATTTGTCTAATTTGCATGATGCTTGCTCTAAAGAGCGGGATTATACAATCTTAAACATGCTGAAACGGTAACAAAGGGTCTATAACAGATGGAAATCGCAGCTGATCTCGCTCAATTGGCTAGTACAATCATGCTAGAGAAGGGCTTACAGCCTGAATATTCCAAGGAAGAGCTGCAACAGCTCTCTCAAATCAATTCTCCTGCTCCAGTCACGTCCAAATATGTCGACTTGCGCTCCTTGGCATGGTGTTCCATCGACAATGATACGTCGCGAGATTTAGATCAGCTAACATATGCCGAGAAAGGGGCGGATAATAGCAGCACACTTTGGATTGCAATTGCAGATGTGGATGCATTAGTTAAGAAAGATTCGGCAATTGATATTCACGCTCGAATGAATACGACATCGGTCTACACGCCTGCAAAAATATTCGCCATGCTTCCAGAAAAGCTTTCCACGAACTTAACATCTCTCAATGAGAATGAAGAGCGTGTTGCAGTGGTGGTTAAAATTCAAATGAATGCAGCGGGGGATATTGCAAGTTCAACGATTTTCCAAGCGGTTGTGAAGAACTATGCCCAGCTTGCCTATAATGCCATCGGTGCGTGGCTTGCAGGAACGAATCCAATTCCAGACAAGGTAAAAAATGTGCCCGGGTTAGAGAATACTCTAAAAATACAGCATGAATCGGCTCAAGCTTTAAGAAAGAAGCGGCATGAGGCAGGCTCGTTAACTCTCATGTCAACGGATCCTGAAGTCAAAATTAATGGCAATAATCAGATCAAAATCGAACTGCCTCAACACAACCTTGCACATCAACTTATAGAAGAGTTCATGATCGCTGCAAATAGGGCCATGGCGAACCATTTCAGCGCTGAAAAGATCACATCCTTACGCCGCGTTGTCCGCATCCCGAAGTATTGGGATAGAATTAGGGAAATTGCAGTAGATTTTGGTGAAGAGCTGCCTCGAGAGCCGGACTCCAAAGCACTAGATCTCTTCTTGATTAAAAGGCTCAAAGCAGATCCCGACACCTTCCCAGATCTCTCTTTGACGGTGATCAAGCTTCTGGGAAGGGGCGAGTATGTTGTAGAAAATGATCCAAAAAGACCCATAGGCCATTTTGCTCTTGCCATATCTGAGTACACACACTCTACAGCGCCAAATAGACGTTTTCCAGATCTTATTTCACAACGTCAATATAAAGCCTTTCTGCGAGGTGAAAAAGCTCCCTATACAACAGATGAGCTCTACAGCCTTGCAGCTCATTGTACCCAGCAAGAAGATGCTGCCACGAAAGTCGAAAGACAGCTCAACAAGTCGGCTGCAGCAGTGCTCTTATCTTCTCAAATTGGCTCTGTTTTTAAAGGGATTATTACTGGCGTTGGCGCAAACGGGACTTGGGTGCGGATTTTTCAACCCGCGATCGAAGGCAAAGTCGTCAAAGGTTTTGATACGTTGGAAATTGGAGACAAAGTTTCAGTTAAGTTGAAATCGGTCGACATCCAAAGAGGATATATCGACTTTGTCTCCATGAAGTAGAATTAGATCATTTTCACCTTGATCATTTTACTTGCTTCTTCCGACCACTGGTACCTTATGGGGCGGGATCTTTTTGAGAACTGATTCGTCGATGTGCAGGTGTGCCCGAACGAGTTCATGGGGTGTAAACGCCAGCCACTGCGCCAGGGGAACATCTTCAAATCTTGGGCTTCGAAACATCTCAAGGAACCGCAAGGTAGTCTTGCCAGTGTTTTCGACATAGTGCGGCATGGCACGGGGAATTGAGCCGACATCGCCCGCTTGGTAGTCAAAAGTTTGC